>Ga0041059_1002680_pt1 | contig 13040 bp, 14 predicted proteins | sample AraColnosormetaG_FD_56232 | JGI IMG/M metagenome (GOLD analysis project Ga0041059, IMG submission 56232) | Arabidopsis roots microbial communities from North Carolina, USA - Col MF nosort | ecosystem: Host-associated > Plants > Roots > Unclassified | place: USA: North Carolina | collected... | reverse complement strand
AAGGTCTGCGGAATAAAACTAGATAAAAACTTGTCTGCGAAAATGTGAAGTACATGCTACTTATAGCCAAATATTCCGAAACCCTAATACTTAAAACGACGCAGTATTGGGACAGATTAAGAACTGTACTCGACCCATGTGGTCGAGTGGGAGGTCGAGTGAATAGCTGGAGTCTTCTTTTCTTCCTTGTGCTCGAGCGTCTGGTTGAGTGCGGAATGAAGAAGGCTCTGAAGCTTGTCATCGAGTATGCAGTCGAGTGGTGGTGATGGTGATACTGGACTTCCAGGTAGAGTGACGAGGTCGAGTAGTGGTCTGGCAATGAAGGTGAAGACACTCGGCCTAGGGGTCGAGTGAAGTGATCGAGTGATGGTCCGGCGATGGGATCAAGACACTCGACCTCGGGGTCGAGTGATGTGGTGAAGTAGTGATGTCCTCTACTCGACCTGGTGGTCGAGTGATCTGTTGAGATCTTGAAGCTCCTACTCTACCTCGGGGTCGAGTGGTTTGACATGATCAGGCCCGCTTCTTCCAGATAGCTCATCAACAGCTCCAAATCACCTGAAATCAACGCAAATATGCAACATACATGCAAATCTATCCTAAACATGTAAAGTGATGACAAATGATGAGAAATGGTATAAAACAGTGATGATATGATGCTAAAGTGATTACAAATGGATGCTCAAAACATGCAAAATACACACTTATCATATTGCTAAGGATATCGTTGAAGTCACCAGAGAGAAACCAAGGTGCCGCTCTTTATTCTGCAATAACTTTGAGAGACTCCCAAACAATGCATCTTTTACTTTGATCAGGTTCCCCATAGACAAAAGTAGCAAAAAAAGATTTATTCTTTATTGTGATGCTTACATCCAAATAGTTGTTACAAGAGGAGAGTATGATCACATTCCAATCCTTTTTCCAGTAGAGAGCTAGTCCACCCCCTCCATGTCCATGAGGGGAGACTAGTGACTGATTATAAGAGCTTAACCACTCAAGCAAAACTGAAACTGAAACTGAAAGAGGCCATTGCCGAGGTCGGCTCCGATAGGTCTTGAAGAGAGTCTACAATGGTCGGCAAGGAAGGGATCGAGAGACCAGCATTTCTGAATAGTTGATCGTCCGATGATGGTAAGAGAATGCTTGCGGAGAAGTTTTGAATTGTCGAAAGCCAGTACTCTGATTCTCGGCGGTGATGGAGGTCGATTTGGGATCGTCGCGGCTTTCCCCTTTTCTGCGTAGGAGAAACGTCTGGCCATTCTTTAGAGGTGGAAACGTCGCTGAAGCAAAGAAGAAAATGGTAACTCGATGCTTAGAAGAGGGAATAAACAAACGTCGGAGGTCGCTTGAGAAATTCAGGCGAAGCAGATCTGAAGATTTTCAGAGGCCAAATTTGAATTCTCGAAAAGTGTGCCTGGGAGCGTTTTCTCTCTCTAAGCCCACAACAACGTTATTGGTAAAGATTTTACTATATTAATAACAGTGAAAAGATCTTTTCTAACTCTTTTCTTTATTAATTTGTTAATGCTTTATTATTCATTCATGTTGTTTGTTTCATCCATCATGTCTGAGTAGTCTGCTTGTTAGGGTAAATGTTTCTCACTAGGAATTCATATGGTTTAGTAGATTGCCCCCTTGTTAGGTTATTTGTAAGATTCTTCCTCTTTAGTTGTTCTTAATGCTAGTTCTAGAGTAATTAACTAGAACTTGATTACAGATAATAGATATCCCCACCATAGGTATATGTTACTAGAACTACTATTTGATGAGCCTGTTTTATAGGGGTGTAATAAATCGGCCTATCTACTAAGGTGAACTTATCGAACTCGTTTAGCATGCATGTTTAGGTATAGGATTTCACGGTACATCAAGAGGAATCTTAGCTCTAGGCATAATGAGTATCACGGAATATCACTAGCTATTGTGTAATTAGAGTTTGAGTTTAAGGACGGTTTGATAACAACCTAGCTATCCCTAGATCTACTAATCATTTGTTTTCTGAGAATTTTCTGAGAATACCCTAAACCTAGCATTTTATTATCTTGATTTACAACCAACCAACCTGCTATTTGCTTACTTTGCTTCCTTTTTATTTTTCTTATACTCTTCTACCTTAATCTTGATACTTAGCTCACTATGTGAACAAAAGAATTTTGTGGAATTTGACCCTTAAATACTATCGACGGTCTCTTATTTGAGAGAGTGGTTTTAAGGCAATTTGACCTATATTAAATTTGGCGCCATTGACAAAGTTCTTAAGAATCACCATTAAGCTTAGTTTAGATATTTCGTCTAGATTTTTATTTTTCTTTTGATACATATGCGTTCCTTGTTTTTCTTCTTTTCTGTGTTTCAGGTGTATGCCTAGGCTCGCAAGAAGCACTAAATAGATGGACCACATCAACTTATTTGTGCTTGATTTAGGAATACTAGAACGCACTAACCGCAAAACTCAGAAAATAGCAATGCCTGACAGAGTCATTATAGCTGATGAGCAAGGAGTTTTGAGGGATGAAGATGGGCAATCCTACAATTTGGCTGGTCAGAGATTGGATGATCATGGACTCATCCACCCTGAAGACGTCAATGAAGAACAAGCGCGCCTCATCGCGTAGGTGGCTGCTAGAAACATTGTAGGGCTCGGTGTCGAGCGAAACCAACTGGGTGTCGATCGACAACCACGGGATCAGATCGAAGAAGAGTTCGGTGTCGAGCGACACCACCTAGGTGTCGATCAACACCACGTGGGTGTCGATCAACACCAATCACAGATCCTACCGCACCTAATCCACCAGCTGCTGAACCATGTCGTACTCTTAGGGATTTTAACAGGCCAGACCTGTTCTATGCCAACCAGTTAGGGATCGTACCCCCACCCTTTAAGATGAAAGACTATTAGCTGAAGCCTGGCTACTTCGCACTAGTAGGCCAGCACCCTTTCCAAGGCTTATCTCACGAACAGCTAATGGACCACATCGAGCGTTTTGAAGACCTTGTTCTGAGTATTAAGGCTAATGGAAAATCTCTGAGGACGACTTACTGTGCAAGCTTTTCCCCTAGTCACTTGTTGGGGAAGATACTTCTTGGTTGAAGCAATTGAAGGCTGGTTCACGTAAAACTTGGAGGAGCATCAAGATAGCCTTCCTTAACAGCTCCTATGATGATGCGAAGTCTGAGGAGCTGTGAAACAAGCTGTCTACCTTCACTCAAGGTCGGACAGAAGCTTTCAAAGCAGCTTAGGTTCGCTTCAAGGAATATCAACAGGACTGCCCGCATCATGGCTTCATTGACGTACAACTTCTCAATACCTTCTTAAGATGAGTTGATTAGAGATATCAGATGGCTCTTGATTTCAGCGAGCAATGGTAACTTCAACACACGCTACCGGACATATGCTACTACTTTGATTGAGAACATTGCATGTAGCAATAATACCAAGAATGCTGACTTCGAGAGGAAGAAGATAGAAAGAGCTGTTTCATGGAATCAAATGGCTAAGGTACACACTAAGGTGAATTTAGTTCATAACTTGCTTACAGGGAAGAAGCATGTACATTTTGCTGCTGAAGTAGAGACTATTGAGCCTGAGCCAGAGTCAGAAGAAGGTGTTTTCTACATTGATGGTCAAGGTTACATAAAGGTTGGACTACCACAGGGCAACTTTAGTGGCAACAGGTTTACAAGAAACCAGAGTTCTTCAAGTTTTGCCCCAATACCTGCCTTCTAAAAAATGTTTTCTTAGAACAACTTCCAAAGGACTTATGGTAATTCATTTTACCACCCCTCCTCCACCCTCAGCTAAGAGTAAGATGGAATCAATGCTTTAGCAGATTTTAGAGGGTCAGTCCAAGTTAGTTGTGGACTTCAATGGCAAGTTTGATGCTATCTACACAGATCTTAATGGGAAGATCGACAATCTGAGCTCTCACATGAAGTATCTAGATGTTTAAGTTTCTCAAACTGCACAATCCATCAAGAGACAAGAAGGTTTTCTTCATGGCACACCTAACACTAACCCAAGGAAGATCAACAATGCTATCTTCGTTAGAGATGGAGACAATGTATGGGAGGAATTAGATATAGAAGACGAGTTGGAGCTCGCAGCTACAGAGCTGGTGTTGAGCGACACCTACCAGTGCTGATCGACACCTTATGGTAACCTCTTTTCCGAAACTATTTATGAACAGGCATGACTAACTACAAGCCAAAAAGGATCACTCTTCTCTTCACGGATCGTTCCAAACGGGTCCTTGAAGGTATCCTAGAGGATGTGCCTGTGAGAGTTGGTAATTGCCTCATGCCTGCTGATTTTATGGTTCCTGACATATGATGAAGAACTCAAGAAGTCTCTTATTCCTTGGTAGAATTTTCCTAGCTACAGATCGTGCCAGGATTAATGTGAAGAAGGGAATGATCTCTCTCAACATATGCGATATAGAGATGGAGTTTGGCATGGATGGTTCAAAATTCACATTGTCTATCAGCAACATTGTCACCCCCAAAGACACATCTCCTAAGGCTGCTCAGATTTCCAATCTAGAGCCAACATCAAAGGCCCTTACAGCTCAGCCCGCATATGAGAGGTGCACCAAACCAGTGTCGATCGACACCATCGCTTGTCCCAGACAAATGCTTCTTCACCTCCTTCACAGCCCACACCTATTTCAGTTCCCTCATCTTTAGTATTAATCAAATAAATTTGACAATACTTGCTTTAATCATCAATAAAAGATATATAATAATTTTTTCCTCCATGACCTGGAGTTGATTGAAAATCACATAAGTCACTATGTATTAAACCAAGTAATACATTTAACACTTCCACAAATTTATAAGAATGTCGTGAATATTTTGATTCCACACAAACTTCACATTTGCTTTTCTTAATATTATTAAGATTGTTCTTTGGTAACAATCCTAAATTCATCATTCGATACAAAGAATGATAATTGACATGTCCCATTCTTGCATGCCATAAATCATTTGAGTCAAGCAAATAAACAGAAGCAGTGCTATTGCTTGCGTTTTCATTAACGATCGATACAACATTCAATTTGAAAATACCATCACATAAGTAGCCTTTTCCTACATACATCTCACCTTTAGTGAGTACAACCTTATCAGATTCAAATACAATCTTAAAGCCTTTGTTGCTAAGAAGTGAGCCTGAAATCAGATTCTTTCGAATCTGAGGGACATGGAGCACGTTTGTGAGTGCAAGTTCCTTCCCAGATGTGAGTTTTAACACCACTTTGCCTTTTCCTGCAATCGTCGCGGTGCTCGCGTTTCCAATGTAAACCCTAAACCCGAAACTCTAACTTCTAATATTTAGTTATAATAACCATCAAACTGATTCATTGTTTCAACAACTTTAGCCTCTAACTTGAGCTTCTCCTTATTTAACACTGAATTCTCCTCAACTACCTTAACACAATGCTCATATAAGGTTTTGTAATTCTCTGCAAACTCTTCATCACTAATACTTGCATCATCATCATCCCTTTGATCATTATCACTTTCAGTTGCAGATCTTGTTGCAGACGCTGATGCAGACCCTGATGCAGATGCTGACACATGCAAATGCTGACGCAATACTAGACTCAAAGGTCATAAAGGCCACAAAATTCTCCAATTCTTTACTATCATCTGAATCAATTCCAGAAGCACTCATGATGAATTTTTTCTCCTTTTCCTTCATCAAATTCGCACATTTATAACGCATATGTCCAAAACCTTTGCACTCAAAACATTGTATGCCCTTTGATGACTTGCACAACACTTCTTTTTTTCCATCAACCTTAAACTCGTGAAGAGATTTATTTTGTTCATTCCTTGAAAACCGCTTCTTGAATGGCAACCTTAATATCTCCATCAATCTTGATCTCAAACACTGTCTTACTTCTTGATTCGAGAACCTACTCTTTAAACAAAAAGATTATGTAATAAGCCATCCCTCCACATCCTCGCCTAAGACTTGTTGGCACCACTCGTTTCACCAAGAATACTTGATGGTCTAGTGAAGTAAACAAGTAAACCAATAAATTGAATAATAGGAAAACACAAATTAATTTTTAAATTCTCATGTATGAACATCCTACAAAGATTTGAGAAGAGCGTATTTAGAAGATGAATCGAAAAGGAAAAAAGAACTGAAAGAGATTTGGAAGACTTGATGAACATGGAGTTTGTTGAGAAAAAGGAAAAGTGTAAAAAAGAAATTTACTTTTTCTTATGGAAAAAGAAAATCTTCTCCTAGGCTGATTAGGAAATCGTTTTGGCTATATAAGGAGGCGTTAGGACGTCTTGGAGAAGCAGGAGAGCTGAGGCATAGAGACATATCGTTGAGAGCTTTCTAAGGTGTGTGGGACATAGTTTCGCAGTTTTGTGTGACGTAGTTTTACGGGTTTGGTGCTTGTGTGATCAAGCTTGTTTGGTGGTGTGTGAAGGTTGTTCGAGAGACTTGAGGAATTGAAGTCTAGGCTTAGAGGGAGTTTAGCTCAGGGTTAGGTTATCCTGATTAAATCTAGACTTAGAGAGTTTAGTTAAGGGTAGAGATTATCTTTAAGGTTTCACGTTAATAGAAGGGAGCGGTAAATAAAGAGGGTTGTGCTTGTTTTACTTGTTTGCGAATTGGTTGTAATTTGCTTTCTTGTTCTAGTGAAATCGAATCTGTACTTGTTCCCGGTTCTGTGTAATTATCTAATTATATCTAAAACAAGCACACTCTCCAGTGAAAATACAGAGTGTGCTTCTAGCGGGTTGATGTCAGCACTCTCCCCACTTTCCTGTGCTAGGTACTCCTCTATCTCTTCTCCTACTTTTCCTTCGATTATTTCTTTAGAATCTTCGAAGTGTGCTTCACTGGTAAACGAGCATTGAATTTCTCGAAAGCTTGTTTTTTCTATTGATCTTGCAGGAAAAGGAGAGAGTATCGATCGACACTTGATGCTACACAGAGCCGATCTGTTTACATATCCATCCAAGTCCTGAACTCCACAAATTCAAGCTATAGACTCTAAACAAGCGCTTAGTAGGAGGCAACCCACTGGTATGATTTTTTTTTTCTTTTTTGAAAATTCATTTTCCCGCTCGCTTCGCATTTGAATGCAACTGGGGACAGTGATGTTTAAGTCTGGGTGAGGTGGTTACTAATTATGCTTTTCGTTTTGATTCTTATTATTTACTAATTACTACCTTTTTTGTTTAGTTTAGTTAGGAATCATGATCTATATTTCTTTAGATTATTGCTGCAGGTTGGACTCAATCCGACTATTGGAAAATTCAGATGGCAAACCAACAGATTTGAGGATATCCTTGTTCCAACACAATCCATTAAGAACGAAGTTAATATCACTGCTCTTCCTTTTATATCATATAAACGGCTAGTGTTCATATAACTTGATTCTTTGTTCATACCTGATATTGAGACCAATGTGAAGAAGAAAAGTATTCCTCTTTTCTTATTATAAAAAATAAGAGATTGATATGATTTTCGGTAGTGTATAGGGGTAGGAATGTTTCCCATGGCTTCATTATTATATATTATTAGGAATGATCAATTACAAAGGTTGGGAATATGCTGAAGGTGTCTATCCAGTATGCGAGTACATCTTTGTTTACTCTTTAAAAAGAATAAGTTTGAGGGAGAGAAAGAATACCAAAAAGAAAAGAAAAATAAAGAATGGTCAATTTATCATGGTATAGTACAGGAATGGGTCTCAAAGGTTCTTGAATATTAACCTGCTTGATGAGACCCAGCGATGAAAGCCTAGTGGATATAGTTGTGGAACTTAGGTATGGAATCTAAAATGTTGTGTAAGCTTGCGGAGAAGTACATGTGGGCTAGGATTTGATTACACTTGCTAGGCATATGGATTTGGTTAGAATGATCATGGCAATAGACTAGAGAATGTTGGAAGATTCTAAACAAATTATTTAAAATTATAGTGAAACTATAGTTTCAAAAACATAGTCAAAAACCTATATCTAAAATATAGTTAAAAACAGTAAAAATAGGGTTATATTAACTCCTCCAGACATAGTTTTTGTTTGCCCTCAAGCAAAACACAAAAGCCAAACCCGTGGAAGATGCTTTGAATATGTTTAAGAAATTCAAAGCAAAAGTTGAAAATCAATTAGATAAGAGAATAAAAATTGCCCAATCAGATCGTGGCGGAGAATACAAATCAAATGAATTCTCAGATTTTTGTTCCACACATGGAATCATCCATCAAACTATGGCACCTTACACTCCGATGCAAAACGGAGTTGCCGAAAGGAAAAATATAACTCTTAAAGAGATGATGAATTTCATGTTAAACGATTCGGGTGCACCACCTAACCTATGGGGGTGAAGCCATTCTCACGGCTAATTCAATCTTGAATAAATTTCCTCACAAGAAGAGTGATAAAACTCCATATGAGATGTGGAAAGAGAAGACTCCTTCATATAAAAATATGAAAGTGTGGGGTTGTCTTGTAAAGGTTCAAGTATGATTACCAAAAATAACTATTATAGGACCAAAAACGGTGAATTGCGTTTACAACGGCCCTGCGAAAAATAGTTCAGCTTATAGATTTTTAGTTCATAAATCTAATAATGTTGAGGTAAAGGTAAATACGATCATTGAATCTAATGAGGCTGAGTTCTTTGAAAGTGTTTTCCATACAAAGAGTCTAGGGAAACAAGTACTAAACGGGTACGTGAGGACAATGAATGTGCCTCAAAAGTTCAAGAAGAAGAAAATGAACCAAGAAGAAGTAAAAGAGCAAGAGTTGTAACAGATTTTTGCAAAGACTTTAGGACGTACTTGAGTGAATACGAACCTCAAACATATAAGGCTGCAATTGAATCATCGGATGCACCTTATTGGAAAGAGGTGATTCAGAGTAAAGTTGAATACATTTTGAGAAATCATACATGGGAATTGGTTGATTTACCACCTGGTAATAAACTAATTGGACAGAAATGGATCTTCACAAAGAAGTTGAGACCGGATGGTACGATTGAAAAATATAAAGCGAGACTAGTGGCGAAAGGGTTTCGTAAAAAAGAAGGGCTTGATTTCTTTGATATGTATTCTCCTGTGACTAGAATCACTTCGATTAGATATATGATCTAGAAATTCATCAAATGGATGTTAAAACAGCATTCCTAAATTCAATGGCGTACCTATGTAGAAGAAAGGGGGTTCAATTGACCCCCCATATAATTTTGATTTTTTCTTCAAAAGTTTACAACGTGAATAATATTGAACCCACTCAATTTTCGTTTTTGACACCCCATTTTTGATGTTTTCTTCAAAATTTTACGGCCTTAACAATATTGAACCCATTCAATTTTTGTTTTTGACACCCCATTAATTATAGATGGGTGAACGACCTATGTCCCCCCAGAAAGTTTCATATAGCATCACAACTACATAGAACTCGAATCTCTATTTCACTCCCCACAAAATGGAAGTTAATGTCCAGTTTTTCCCTAAATCGAAAGTTTGAATTCTAAGAGTTCGTAAGACTTGTTCGTTTGATTTGATCTATAATGAAATTGGACTTTAACTTCCATTTTGTGGGGACTGAGATAGACATTCAAATTCTGTGTATTTGTGGTGCTATATGAAACTTCCTGGGGAGACACAGGTCGTTCACCCATTATAGATCAACGTTTTTGTTCTAAAAAGCTTTAAAAACTCCACAACAATGACTATTTATTGTCAAACACTCCACAATAACTAATTATTTAATTCTACTCTAATTAAAAAAGTCTATCATTTACCAATAAAGTCTCATAACTATTCGTTCTTTGGTTTCGAAAACTTCATCTAAGAGGTAAAAAATATTTCTGGATCCGCCAATGCCTAAATGGTGAACTTAATGAAGAAATATATATGGAACAACCTGAAGGATTTATAGTTAAAGGGAAAGAGAAGAAAGTTTGTAAGCTTAAAAAGTCTTTGTGTGGACTTAAGCAAGCGCCAAAATAGTGGCATGAGAAGTTTGATAATACAATGAGATTGTGTGGTTTTAAAATAAATGAATGTGAGAAGTGTGTCTACTTTAAGGAAACTAAAAAAGGATACGATCATTGTATGTCTTTATGTGGATGATATGTTAATAATGGGAACAAGTAAAGACATTATCAATGCCACAAAGAAGATGTTGAGTGACAAAATTTGAAATGAAAGACATGGGATTGGCTGATGTAATTCTTGGAATTAGAATTAAAAAAGAGCCAAATGAGTATTCCCTTACTCAATCTCATTATGTGGAGAAAGTTCTAAAGAAGTTTGGTCACTTTGATGATGCACCGGTAGTTACTCTGTTTGATCCAACGTGCAAGCTTTCAAAGAATGAAGGTGAAAGTGTGTCTCAGTTGGAATACACACAAATTCTGGAAACATCATGTACATTACAAATTGTACAAGACCAAATTTGGCTTACTCAATAAGTCGATTAAGTCGATATTCAAATAATCCAAATAGAGAACATTGAAATGCTTTGGTTAGAATATTAAGATACTTAAAGTATACAATTAATTATGTTCTACATTACACTAAATTTCCTCCTGTATTGGAAGGATATAGTGATGCAAATTAGATTTCTGGAAGTACGGATAGTAATTCCACAAGTGGTTATGTGTTTACACTTGGTGGTGGAGCTGTGTCTTGGAGATCATCTAAGCAAACGTGTATTGCACGTTCTACAATGGAATCTGAATTTATCGCACTAGATAGTGTTGGAGAAGAAGCCGAATGGCTAAGGTATTTTATTGAAGATATTTCATTATTGCCAAAGCTGGTAACTGCACTATGTATCCATTGCCTTAAATATAGCGAAAAATAAAATTTTCAATGGCAAATCAAGGCATATTCGAAGGAGACATGCTACAATACGACAATTTCTTTCAATGGAGTGATAACATTGGATTATATTAGATCAAAGGATAACCTGGCTGATCTTTTGACTAAAGGTCTAGCGAAAGAGCAAGTCGTATTCACTTCGAGGGGAATGGGTTTATAGCCAACACAATGAGTCATCACTTGGTGGAAACCTTACTTAGCAACATTGGAGATCCCATGGTTTAGGTTCAAGAGGCAATCTTGCTGAGGAAGACTCAAGAAAGAGATACATACTACTTATTCCTATGAAATTAAATGTATTTCCATTGATGTTTAAAGGGATGAATATTTTTCTTAATAACATTAATATTTTTTTTAAAGTGGAATAGAATGGACTATTCTTAATTAAGGTTACCTATATGAGAGTGGTGTCGCGGTTGCACCTATGAGAATTGAAATGACTGAATTCTATAGAGCTTTCACGAAGTCGGGATATGTTCATTAAGAAAACTCCTACTTAAGTTTATGGTCTAGTTATGAAAGTAGTCAATTAAGTAGTACATGGAAGGAATCATGTTGCAAAATGATGTGTGACCGCCATGACTCTTATTGGTTACTAAAATAGCTAAGACACTTATGAAAGACCAAAATACAAAATATAACATATGATGCTAGCCTTACAGTTCCCGAATAAAACCATTAAACTAACGACCAAGTGGGAGAATGTAAGAAATAATTATTTCTTACCTATGTATGTGGTCTTATAGTTGGTTTCATATAGGATTGTTATATTTTGATAAACATTTGATGTAACCAATAGAATTAGTAATTAAGGAGTTAATTCCCTAATGAGTTTAGATAGAACAATAAGAGGACAAGTGACTAATGTCATGAGAAGACAAATGTTAAGCTACATGTCATGCTAAGGTTAATAACTTGGTGAGAAAACTTTGAAACTTGATGAGAAAGCTATGAATGCACACTTGTCCAAGATAAAGAACCAAAGCTAGACACATGTTCTCACACTTGTCAATTGCCTACATCTCTACTATGATGGATGGTTGAGACTGAATTAAAAGGGCAAAACCCTAATGTGGAATGGGGTCCTCTCCCCACCTATATATAGATGATTTGCTCCATCACAAATCACGTGAACAAAAAAAACAACACTTAAAGAGAAAGACATATAGGCAAGGGGAGAGAAATCTTATACCTAAAGACATAGGAGCTTCATCTTCAAGGAACCATTTAAAGGTAGCATCATTTCTACAATGAGTGGAGGTATTTCTTTAACACTCTTTTGATTCTATTATGTGATTATTATAGATGTTTAAGATTTTAGGGTTCATGTTAAAAGAATGTTAACGAATTAAAATTACTGGAATGGAAGAGACAACAGTTGGAAGCAGTTTGATCAGAGGAATCAGGGACGAAGAAAAAGATGACCCCTCAAATGGTTGCAAACTTGGCATACGACGTCGTCAGATTATTTATTTATTTATAAATCCAGACATTATCATTATTCATCTAGCCCAATTTTTATTTACCCAAATTGTTTAATTAACCATCCTTATTTTATATAATTGATTCTGTACTTTTGCTAATTTGAATATCAATTTTAGAAGTGATGATCAGAAAGTAATAATGAACTAGGTTTAGACCTGTGCTAGTATGAAAACGTTTATCGAGCTCATCAAAAGGAGAGGAGAGATGGGTTAGTGGAAAAAAGAGTAATTGGTGGATGCACAAGAGCTGTCCACCATCTCCAGGACGGAGTCCCCCGTCGCCGGAGAGGTTGTAGAAACTAGAGAGGAGGGTAAAGAACGAACAAGGAAGTCTTCTTTTGAACTGATTGCATCTGAAAGATGATTTGAAATTTTGGGGTAGTGGAAGAGGATGTAGAAAACAACAACAAACAGAAAAAATAGAACGAGAAGTGCAATAACGAGATTTGTAGTGACATTCATCTTTGGAGGGCGAGAATCTCAGGCAAGAGTGTAAATTGGGGATTATCAATTTCTCAACCCCTATCCAAAAATATTAAAAATATTCATTAACCTAGATCTGAAAATCTAAACTGGAACTTATTCGAGAAAGCTGAAAGGCCCCGATCCGGACTGCCTAAAGTCCGGACGAGTTCTCTCGACCCAAGCCACTAAGTGACTCGGCCCTAACCGTTTATGAGGTTCTTTCCTAGTC
>Ga0041059_1002679_pt1 | contig 13046 bp, 7 predicted proteins | sample AraColnosormetaG_FD_56232 | JGI IMG/M metagenome (GOLD analysis project Ga0041059, IMG submission 56232) | Arabidopsis roots microbial communities from North Carolina, USA - Col MF nosort | ecosystem: Host-associated > Plants > Roots > Unclassified | place: USA: North Carolina | collected 2013-09-02 | reverse complement strand
AAAAAAAAAAAAAAAAACACCTTTTAGCTACATGATGTAGCCTACATCATATATAAAAAAGATAATAGAATTATTTAAGAAATGTAATGTGTTATAAATTAATAACCAACACATACACAATAAGATTCATATAAGTTTATGAAATCAAGGTTGTGATATTGTTGTTATTGAGATCCAAAACTTAAAATCCAAAATATCAGAACTTTTGGAGCATTGGATTATATAAAATATATTTTTCTCAATCAAATCTTTTTTTAGTTAACAACTTTAAATTAATCGCAATAGAATTATTCATGAAAAATGTTATTTACATATAACCCAATCCAATGATTTCAAAAGAGATATTATAGAATTTTGTAAAGCATTAAAGATTTAACTACATTTTGTTACATAGACCCATAATCATAAAACCTTTGATTCATAGTTTCATTCTTATAATGGTCTCTTAAGTATGAAGGTGTTGTAGCGGAGACTAGAAATATATATGAGGGTAATGTTTGTCTGTTGAGACACATTTTTACAAGCTATTAAAAAAAATGATTCCAACAATATTTATTGAAAGTAAATGTATTTTATTAGGAGATTTTAAAATTAATGTCATATTCTAAAATGTACAATATATACATTATTTTTTGAAGATTTTACAATAAATTTCAAAGTGAAACTGAAATGATTTTATTAAATTTATATACATAACTCTTTGTGTTTTTTTGACAGTCATATATATAACTCTTAAACACAAGCTTTTACAGAACATCTACAGTTATTTTAGGTGAATAAACACTCCAATTTCAAACAATTTAAATAAATAAATGATAATTATCTGTCAACCCATAAACTTTACATTGTAAGACCATTTTATTTTATTTATTTTGACTATTTATGGATATGTGATATTATTGAGAAAAAAAACACTATTACTAATTGACAGAAAAAATACACTTAATATTTTCTCCTAAATTTTCTCAACGAATTAATTACAAAATAATGTGTATACCAAGTAAAAAGATTCTACTTCTCAGTGACAGCAGAACTAATTTATTCAAGGGTAGTTTCGGAATAATAAAAAAGCAATAAATCTCTTTTTCCTATAAAAGCAAAGAGACACTCACCAAACAACTCGTCCCTGAAACCTCTCTTCAGAAAACTCAGGCACCATTTTCTCCTTCCGCCGCCGCCATGGAATCACTTCCCCAGCCGCAAAACCAATCATCTCCGGCAACAACTCCGGCGAAGATCCTCCTTGGGAAATACGAACTCGGTCGTCGTCTCGGTAGCGGAAGCTTCGCGAAAGTCCATTTAGCTCGATCAATCGAATCCGACGAGCTCGTCGCCGTTAAAATCATCGAGAAGAAGAAAACAATCGAATCCGGTATGGAACCAAGAATAATCAGAGAGATCGATGCGATGCGTCGTCTTCGTCATCATCCAAACATACTCAAGATCCATGAAGTTATGGCAACCAAATCTAAGATCTATCTCGTAATGGAACTCGCTTCCGGTGGTGAACTTTTCTCAAAAGTCCTCCGTCGTGGACGTCTTCCTGAATCAACGGCGCGTCGTTACTTTCAACAACTCGCCTCCGCTCTTCGTTTCTCTCACCAAGACGGTGTCGCTCACCGTGATGTGAAACCTCAGAATCTACTCTTAGATGAGCAAGGTAACCTCAAGGTCTCTGACTTTGGTTTATCAGCTTTACCGGAGCATCTACAAAACGGATTGCTTCACACGGCGTGTGGTACTCCGGCTTATACAGCTCCGGAGGTTATTTCACGGAGGGGATACGACGGAGCAAAAGCTGATGCGTGGTCTTGTGGTGTGATTTTGTTTGTTTTATTGGTTGGCGATGTTCCATTTGATGATTCGAATATCGCTGCGATGTATCGGAAGATTCATCGGAGAGATTATCGGTTTCCGAGCTGGATTTCGAAACAAGCTAAATCGATAATCTATCAGATGTTAGATCCGAATCCAGTAACGAGGATGAGTATTGAAACAGTGATGAAAACGAATTGGTTCAAGAAGTCTCTAGAGACTTCTGAGTTTCATCGTAACGTCTTTGATTCGGAAGTAGAGATGAAATCGAGTGTTAATTCGATTACTGCTTTTGATTTGATCTCGTTATCGTCGGGATTAGATCTTTCTGGATTGTTTGAGGCTAAGAAGAAGAAGGAGAGGAGATTCACGGCGAAGGTTTCGGGTGTTGAAGTGGAGGAGAAGGCGAAGATGATTGGGGAGAAGTTAGGTTATGTAGTGAAGAAGAAGATGATGAAGAAGGAAGGAGAAGTGAAGGTTGTTGGATTAGGGAGAGGAAGAACTGTGATTGTGGTGGAAGCAGTGGAGTTAACGGTGGATGTTGTGGTGGTTGAAGTGAAAGTTGTTGAAGGTGAAGAAGATGATTCACGGTGGTCTGATTTGATTACTGAGCTTGAAGATATAGTTCTTTCATGGCACAATGACATCATGTAAATAGATTGTGACTTTGTGGATTTTAGTCTCTTTTTTGTTTTGTTTCTGTTCAGTTTTGTATAATCCATGAAGAAATCAAAATCTCCCGCTTCATTGTCTTTTTACCAGCAGATACATTACCCTCTCTGCTACCGATTCCATAAGCTTTGATCACTACATGGTACTCAATAATGATTCTCTTATTCGCTCCTTGTCGCTAAGCCCATGGGCTCAACTCAACGCATCTTCAACATCCTCAATATAAAATTCAAAGCCTCAAGAATAGGTGGGGATAATGTATCTTAGACATTTCGTCGAATTGGTGGGTGCTAAAAAAAATTCTTCAGTAAAAGAAAAGGGACGTAAGATAAGGTCCAACAAAAACAAATTATTCATAGGAAGACTTGCCAAGTCAAAAGTCAAGCTCCTCACACTTTTATAAAAACAAGTGAGTTTATGCTCATCACTTACCACAAACAAATTATCTTCCTTTCCCAAAAAAAACGAAATTGAGAGACGATGATTCGAAGCCTATCTTATTGCTTTCTTACCATCTATTTCTTCTTGAGCATTCTTCCATTACCAAACACCATTGCTTGTCCCACACGGTTACTGTGCCGCAGCGACCAAAGAGATGCTCTTTTAGAGGTACAAAAGGAGTTACATGTACCAACAACTACATGGAACAAGAACGTTGACTGTTGTTCTTGGGATGGTGTCACATGTGATGCTATATTGGGAGAGGTGATATCACTACAACTCTATTATAGTACTGCTAACATCTTCGTGAGCTAGTGCTTTCACGTTGCAAACTTCAAGGGGAAATTCCTTCTTCCATTGGAAATCTTTCTCATCTCACATATCTTGATCTTTCGAATAATCAATTAGTAGGTGAAGTTCCCGCTTCAATCGGTAACCTAAACCAACTAGAGTCCATGCGTCTTTGGGATAATGATCTAAAAGGTAATATTCCTACTTCATTTGCCAACTTAACAAAGCTTTCTGAATTGTACCTCTTTGGAAATCAGTTCACGGGTGGGGATACAGTATTAGCCAATTTAACCAGCTTGTCCATTATAGACCTCTCCTTAAATTACTTCAAATCCTCCATTTCCGCTGACCTTAGTGGACTTCACAACTTAGAGCGATTTTCGGTGTATAACAACTCATTTTCCGGACCTTTTCCTTTATCATTGCTCATGATTCCTTCTTTAGTCCATATTGATTTAAGCCAAAACCACTTCGAGGGACCTATTGATTTTAGGAATACCTTTTCATTATCTAGGCTAAGAGTGTTATATGTTGGCTTCAACAATTTAGATGGGCTAATTCCAGAATCTATATCTAAATTAGTCAATCTCGAATATTTAGATGTTAGCCACAACAATTTCGGAGGACAAGTCCCTAGATCAATATCTAAAGTAGTCAACCTCACTAGCGTTGACCTTTCCTATAATAAGTTGGAAGGTCAAGTCCCTGATTTTGTATGGAGATCCTCAAAGTTGGATTATGTGGATCTTTCTTATAATTCTTTCAACTGCTTCGCCAAATCAGTGGAAGTTATCGATGGAGCATCATTAACTATGTTAAATCTTGGTTCAAATTCAGTCGACGGACCATTCCCCAAATGGATATGCAAGGTTAAAGATTTATACGCCTTGGATTTGTCCAACAACCATTTTAATGGTTCCATTCCTCAATGTTTGAAGTATTCCACTTATTTTCATACGTTAAATCTGAGAAACAACAGTCTAAGTGGGGTTCTACCAAATTTATTCATTAAGGACTCTCAGTTGCGATCACTTGACGTTAGCAGCAATAATTTGGTGGGTAAACTTCCAAAATCGTTGATCAACTGCGAGAGGATTGAATTTTTGAATGTGAAAGGAAACAAAATCATGGACACGTTTCCATTTTGGTTGGGATCTCTACCATATTTAAAAGTTCTTATGCTCGGATCAAATGCATTTTATGGTCCCGTCTATAACCCCTCCGCATATTTGGGGTTTCCAAGTATAAGGATCATTGATATATCCAATAACAACTTTGTTGGATCATTGCCACAAGACTATTTTGCCAATTGGCTTGAAATGTCTTTGGTGTGGAGTGGTTCGGACATCCCACAGTTTAAATATATGGGAAACGTTAATTTTAGTACGTATGATTCGATCGATTTGGTGTACAAAGGAGTAGAGACGGATTTTGATCGTATCTTTGAAGGTTTCAATGCTATTGATTTTTCTGGAAACCGATTCTCCGGACATATCCCTGGGTCTATTGGTCTACTGAGCGAACTGCGTCTTCTGAACTTGTCAGGCAATGCATTCACAGGCAATATCCCACCATCCTTGGCGAATATCACAAATCTCGAGTCATTAGACCTATCACGAAATAACTTGTCTGGTGAGATTCCTATAAGTCTTGGAAAACTCTCGTTTTTGTCCAACACCAACTTCTCCTACAATCATCTTGAAGGATTGATTCCACAAAGTACACAGTTTGCAACTCAAAATTGTTCTTCGTTCCTGGGTAATCTTGGACTCTATGGTTTCAGGGAAATTTGTGGAGAAAGCCATCATGTGCCCGTTCCTACTACATCTCAGCAACCCGAGGAACCTTTGTCGGAATCGGAAGACCAATTGCTGAACTGGATAGCAGCTGCGATAGCGTTTGGACCTGGTATGTTTTGTGGATTAGTGATCGGACATATCTTCACTTCATAGTTCATACAAACATGAGTGGTTCATAGCTCGTTAAGCCCATCTCTCTCCCGGTCAAGTTTGTACTACGGTAACTAAGCTCGCTAGTTGTTTTTTCTGTCCTTGTAATTTCCCATTTAGTGGTTGCATTATAATTTATAAACAGTGTCGACGTTATAAGCTGTTATGTTCTCACCATAGTGTGTAACGTGGTCCATGTTTGTATAGTTGCATATGTATCTCTATTATAAATCTTTAATAACATGTCTTGAAATTCATGTTTAATACTATGTCCCATAGCCATCCATTTATCTTTGTGGAAATAGTTTGTCGGCCACAATGTTATTGCCCATACCAGACTTACTAAGAAAGAAGATAAACCTTGACGAGTGGCTTTGCTCTTTCTTCACCTCATGATGACCTATTCTTATAAATTGTGACGTGTGGATTTTAGCTTCTTTATTTTCTTTTTATGTTTTCGTCTGTTCAATTTTGTATAATCATGAAGAAATCATATCTCCCGCGTCATAGTCATTTTAAAGGTTTTTATATACATAGAGACACAGCTAAAAATCTACCAAAACTTTTCAACACTAAAGCTCGTCGACACAATCTCCAATCCCAACAAGAGATGAGAGAGTTGAGATCCATAGCTCTAATCCTCGCTTGATCTCTTTTTTCCTAATTTCTTCGATCTTACGAACAGCTTTTTTCGACATCCCAAGTTTCATCAGAATGGTTCCTAGTGATTTGAACGTTGAGTCATCAGGTTGAATTCCAGATGACACCATCTCTTTGAATGTCTCAACAGCTTCTTTGAATCTCCCGTCTAAAGCGAATAAGCCGAGAACGCTGTTGTAGCTCAACGGATCAGTTAGAATCTTCATCTCTCTCATCTGTTTTGCTATCTGAGTCGCTTCTTCAAACCGACCGTTCTTCTTGTACATACATAACATCATCGCAAAGGTAAACTCGTTTGCTTCTCCTCTCTGTTTCATGCTATCGAATATAGCTTCTGCTTTTCTCACCATCGATCTTTCGCTATACAGGTTGATCATACAGTTTGATGTATATACATCCGGATATTGCGTCTTGTTACACGATTGAAGAAGCTTTCTGTATATTGCTTCAGCTTCATCTAAGTACCCGACTTTGGTGTAGAGCTTAATCAGAGAATTGTATATAACAGAGTTTCCCGGGATTCCAGCTTCTTTCATCGCTTCTACGTAACTCATAGCTTGCTGAACATTTCCAGTATCTGCAAAAGCATTGATCAAGACTCCATATACAACAACATCAGGTTCGATATTGTACTCAACCATCTCTTTATACACTTCCTCTGCCATATTGAGCTGACCGAGTTTCACAAAGCTCGATATCACAGCACAGTATGGTATGCAATCGCTCACATATCCCGTCTCTCTCATTTTCTCCAAGTAGCATCTACCTTTATGAGGCATGTCGGCACTCGCAAGGATCTGGACGAGAGTATTATATGTACACTTATCCGGTGTGACCCCATAACTCATCATGCTCTCAAATAACTCACATGCCTTTTCACAGCTTTTACTAATTCCATACGCTTTGATCATTACATTGTACTCAATAACTGTTCTCTTATTCACTTCTTGGCAGCAGATAAACACTCTCTCAGCTTCTGATAAATATCCACGCTCACCATATGCATCGATGTTGGCTGAATAGCCTTCAGAACTCATATTACCCGCAACATGAAACCTTTTGAACCATGACCATGATTTCTCAAGCATCTCTGCTTCTACATACATTCTAGTGAGAGCAGATTGTGTATACTCATCTATCTCAACATTATCATCATCCATCTCAGCTATAAGCCCTTCAGCTTCCTCAACCATATGTCTAATCGAGAATGCATATAGGAGAGTGCGGTAACTTACAGGATCCGGTTTAAGCCCATCGTCTTTCATTTCCTTGAAGTAGGCTCCTGCCCTTTCTATATCGTTGTTCTTCGTGTGAAGTGAAATCAGAATGTTATACGTTCTTGTATCAGGTGCACAATGAAGCTTCATTGTTTTCATCAAAGAAGTGACTTCACCAAGCTGACCATTATTGCCATAAATATGAATCATGGTATTAAAAGTCACTGTGGTTGGAACAATCCCTTCTTCTAGCATCCTCTTAAACGTCTCTGAAGCTTCTTTTATCTGACCGGACTTACCATACGTATCAATCATCGTGTTGTAAGTATAAGAGCTCAAGCAAACATGTGAATCCGCCTTGTTTTCGTCACACGACCATTTCTTGAAAAACTCCTCTGCTTTTTGAAACTCTCTTGCCTTCTTATACATTTGAAGAACAATCCCTGTTGTTACTTCATCAGGCTGCATCCCAATCTTACTCATCTTCCCTAACCAACAAAGCGCATGTACTTTAAGCCCGCCTTTGCTATAAACATCGATGAGAGTCCCATACGTCGAATTAATCGGCTTGATACCTTTCCTAATCATTTCATCCCATAAACTCTGTACATACCTCCACTTACAAGCTTTCCCAAGTATCCTGAGCATGATATTATAATGAATCACATTCAATTCATAGCAACCTTTACTCTTAAACCATTCGAATATCTCCACCGCTCTCTCCCAATGTATCTGCTCCTTTAATATAATCGTTCTCTCCTTGTTACTAAGCCTCTCTGCCCACGGACTCAACGCATCTTCAACATCTTCAATACTATCCAAAGCTTCTAAAATAGCGGGAATACATCCTCCGTAACTCAGACGTTTCGTCGAACACTTGGTGTGCACTTCACTAACCAAACCATTCCCACCAAATCTCGCATCTTTACTTCTCTTATCAACAAACCCATCAATGATCCCTGATTTTCCGACGCAACCATTACTTGGGTTTACTAAAAGTAAGTTTTTTCCGGCGACAACTTCATGAGCAACGGTACCACAACCTCTGTCGCCATTTCTGGTGCTTCTCTGTGGTCCTTTGTCACTCTCGTGAGTTCCTGGTACGTAATTCTGCTTCAATTTCTTGAAAGATGGGAATTTATCGAGAGGCGAAGAAATCGGTAAGGTTTTTGTAGAACAGAGAACATGTAAGCTACTTCCATCTAGACGAAGATTCAACAACATTTTTCAACTGCAACGAGCATTAGTTTATTCACTAGAGAAAAGGAAAAGAATTTGCACCGCCAATTGCGACGAAGGTGGTATATACTTCTCCGGCGAACGTGATTCTCTGTAAAATTCTGACGAGATTTTTTTCTGGCGTTGTTGCTAATGGATAAAATTGCGCGCGCAAAGGTCCTTTGTCCGATTGGAAAGAGAATACATTTGAGGATTAAATTGATAATTTCGTAATAGTTTAAGCCCTTAAAGGAAATAAAAAGCTGTAAACTCCTGAAGTTTTATTTATTTATAGAAAACAACTCTTTATATATTTGATTTCCAAATAATCCCAAAACCTTGATCATATGCACATAAGAACCCTATTAGAAGAGAAATGATTTTTTATTACTTGGTTCACATAATGAAAAAAACATACTTGAAAACTAGTCATTGGCGTTCGGTATTTTGGTTCAGTTCCGGTTCGAGAACTTCCCATGAGCCCTTTTGTAGTCTAAAAATCTATAATCTTAAATTGTGTTTTATTAATATTATTATGTTTTTATGTAATATTAATAACCTTTACCCTAGAAAAACTAATATTATTTTCTCAGTTTTATTATATTAAATTGTGTTTTTCAATTTCATATGTTATCAGACTTATATTATTATGTAATATTTTTTTACAATTGGTTGAATTGTTTAGGTTAGATATTAATTTCTGTTTTTAATATAACAAAATTATTACATAATAATTCTTGCAGTTTAGCTAAAACATCTAATAAGCTGAAGAGACAGAGTCATTTACAATTCATCAAAAAGAAAAATTGTTTTTGAAATCTTTTGATCGACAAGGCCTATCTATAGAATTGTGGATGTGTTTTGGGAAGGCATTATAGAAAATTTGTCTCATGTGGTGGTAAATGTTTTGCTGAATAAGTAAATAATAACCTTGGTTAAACTTTAAACAAAAAAAAAAGTTAATAAATAACCTTGGCTAAACAAATGTGTATAAGTTTCTGAAATTTAAAATATTATGTTCGTGATCAAGAACAGAAAACTGATGATCTTATAGGACATAACTACTTAATACATTATACATCTATAGATTGTGTATGTGTCCGTATTATACATAAAATCTCATGTATCTTTACATCAAACTTCAAATCTAAATACAAAAACAAAAAGAACATCACTAGAGATGGATCTCTCGTCGGACAAAACCCCGAAGTTTCGTCTTTCACGGTCAACTTTAGTCAAACTCCGATCCGAATCAAACCAAAAAGGGTTTTTCATTCATCGATCATAGTCATCATCTCCTTTTTAGACAAAAGATTCTCAGCTTCTCTGGATCATAAGGAAGAGTCTAGAGCAGGAGCGTCGGATCCCTTCATGATTCTGAGTCTCTTACAAGAAGAAGAGAACATGTCCCATGGAACATCACCAACCAACATCCAGTCACCATCTTTATCTTCGTATGTTGGTACAAATCCAGATCCTTTGTATCCTTCTCTCTCACAATATTCACCAATCATGACTTTGAACATATTCTCTAACGCTTTGAGAAGCTCGGGGTAGTTTTTGTATGTCTTGAGATCGATCTTGCGAAGGTAAGGAGCTCCGTCCATACTCACTTTCACGTAGCTCACACTGTTGTTGTTCTTACGGGAAGATCTCACTGGTGGCCAACCAACGATTTGAGTTCTGTAAATTTGAGGAAAGAAAGATTAGTAAAACTATTCAAGAGCCAATAATTTGAAAGAAGCCAATTTGAAACTCAGATCTCTTCTACTTACTTGGTAGGAGGTGTAGATTCTTCTTCATCACGAGTTTCCTCAAATAGACGCTTGTTGTTACTTTTAACGCAAGAAACCTCTTGTTCTTCTTTGATCTTCTCTGTTCTTCCGGGTAATCCAAGACATAGCTCTGTGTCCTTAAGGTTAAGCTCGTTGACTTTCTCGTACGCCATTGCTTTTGGATCAATATCAATCTTTGTGTTTCCTTCTTGTGTGTTTTCTTGGGTACTTTGTTCTTCTTGTCTTGTTCTTCTTCTTCTTGTTCTTGTTCTTGGTGAGCTGGTTGATGAGTTTTGGAGAAAAGGGGAGAGAGATATATATAAAGGAGCATCGAAGTTAGGGTTAAAGGAAGAGAGAGAAGTGTTGTCGGAAGCATGAAAGGCAAGAAAGAGGCAAGGGGACAAAAGTGGGACACGAAGCTTGAGGCCGCCCATGTGGACACGACTCTTTTGTTTAATTATTCCACGCTCCTCTTTTCCCTCCGCCAACTTTGTTTACGTTAACATCTTAGCCGTCCATCTCTATTGCCTCTTCTTTTTCTTTCAAAGGATGTATAATAATTATAACGAAAGAATATAAAAATGAATGAAATGATGAGAATTCTATCGGCCGACCCGGAATAAAAGCAAACAGAGAAAATATAAATAAAGTAAAGACTAAAGAGGTGTATTATAATAACATTTATTTACTGTTTCTTAAAGGTTTCTTCTTCTCTTTTTGAAAGTGTATAGTGCAGGTTATAAAGAAAATATCAAGTGCTAATGATTGTTAATCCATTTGTTGCATAATAGATATTCTTAATATATATTTAAATATAATGTGTTGTCTTAAAATTTGATGTGAAAGTTGATTATTATTTTTAGTTTACTTCTATTGATTTATTAATTTTTAACTTAAAAGATTAATAGATGTTTTGAAAGTATGATGTAAAAATTTCGATTCAGAAGAAAAAACGTATGGTGTAAAAAATGGTTAAAAGGACACTTATGTCAAATAAAGTACTATTTTATTGAATCCTGATTCCAAAATGAAGATTATTTAGAGTTTCCAAGTACTCTTATGTGTTACGAACTATTGAATGTGCATAAGTTGAATTTTATCATTTTTGCTCGTAGATGTAATTTGATTAATAAAGAAATATTAGTTTTATGGTTAAATCTCAGATAATATCGAATATTAAACGTTACATATTTGTCTTGCGAAGACATATTTATGCGTGGCATTTTGTATATTGTGAGTTGGAAAATGTTATAACATTTTGTGTGTAGATTTTGATTTTATAATAGGAGACGAAGACCCATGTGGATAAGGGTCAAATGTGTTGGTAATTGATAGAGGAATGGTAAAGCCATGTGCTTTCTTATGTGTATGTCTCTTTTAATTATTCATTTCCCTTCAAAATGGGTTGTGGGGGAGAGAGGTTCCACGTGCTATGTATTCATTGAATCATAAAACTTAAAAGAATGAACCAAAAAGTGGTAATTAATTTCTCCCCATAGATTACGCTTAACTATGTGCATTTAGCTTCTAATCCGCATGCGATTTGATGTTAACGTTAGGCTTTATTCAATGGATTTACCAATTTTGGATATTATTTGTTTTCTCTTCTTTTAAGATAAAGATTCCTTCTATGTTCTTGCCCCTTCCATCACCAAAAGATTAGATAAGTAAAAGCGATGCAAGATACGTTGCCTCTCTTCTTATAAGTAAATAATTTAGAGGTTCTGATTGTCAGAGTTTTATGTATTATTTCCAGTTAATAACGAACTCATGCAATGTATTTTCTCACAAACTGAGAGATGCACGAATGAATACCATTTGTCTGTTAAATATTGCACGAATGAATACTAAAGGTTAACCATTTACAGATTTCTAGAATCACTTAACATGGTGGGAAACAAACTTCTTGAGAATAGTTTTTTCCTGTTTGTGTGTTCATGCATGTTTTAGTCTTAGTGAAAATGTATTATAGAAACATAACTACTAGATCTATGTGATGCTTTATGCTTATATAGATGATTGCTAAAGTTATTTGTTGGTTAAACTAAACCTTTTTACTGAAAACCATTTAAGAAAGTACAAGAGAATTCAGTTACTGTTTATTATGGAGTTAATTCCATGAATATATATTGAACATTAAGTTTTGCCTAAAAAACAATATTGAACTTAAGCCAAATACATAAATCATTTTTAGATTATTTTGGTCTCTGTGGTCAATTTAATGTATTAATTTATGTACTGAATCAACAGTTGTTTGTTCTTTTATGTTAATATTTGATATTTTTTACTCTACAAGGACTACAGATTCTGATGACAATTTTAACGTACATATCTTGAAGAGGTACGTGAATAACTATATGAACTAGCTAATAGATTCTTAATTTTTTTTGGTTAGAAATATTAACCGTGTTTTAATTATCATGGTAAAAATGTTAATTATTTTCTACTTTAATTTCTCGTTTATTCAAAAAAAAAAAGTATGTCATATATGAACAATTTTGAAATTTAAATATAGTATGTTTTACTTGATTATAGTTTCATACCAAAACATTAAAATATTTTTGAGAATTTTAATTTAATATCTGTAAAACGTAGTTTAGTATGTTTGACATGACTATAGTTTCGTTCCAAAACATTAAACTAATTTGAATGTTCTAACGAATTCAAAACACATATAGGCACCCAAAACAAAAAAAAAACATGTTATTATAAAGATGATGGAAATAATAATATAATGCTACGTTTGAAAGAAAACGAGTAAGTTAAAGATGAGGAAGAGGAATGATATGTCGAAACACACAACTTGTCTTGTGATGCATACACAAGCTACACTCCAAAGAGTCGTGTCTTTTGCAAATCACATTCGTGTGTAGCTCAAAAAAGTTGGCTCTTTAAATTATTAAAGTTTGTGTGTTCCTTTTTCGACTCATCCCTATCATCTTATCTCCATTTTCTCTCTTTTTATTTTTCATATATATATATATATATATATATATATATATATATTT
>Ga0041059_1002678_pt1 | contig 13047 bp, 5 predicted proteins | sample AraColnosormetaG_FD_56232 | JGI IMG/M metagenome (GOLD analysis project Ga0041059, IMG submission 56232) | Arabidopsis roots microbial communities from North Carolina, USA - Col MF nosort | ecosystem: Host-associated > Plants > Roots > Unclassified | place: USA: North Carolina | collected 2013-09-02 | reverse complement strand
TTTTTTTTTTTTTTTTTTTTAAGTAACCTTCTTATTTTGTCTTTTATCACCAAATGCATATACATACATACACGGATACACACACGCTTACATATTATATATACGCGCTTACATACATACACTGATATACACATACAGTACTTGCTTGTTCCTTGTTGGATTGTTTACTTAATATCTCAGCTTCTTCTTGTTACTGTCTCACTTTAGGGCTTTTTTGGTTGGTCTCTTTGTTTGGGGGTCTCTTTGTTTCTTCTTCTGTTTATATCTTAAATATAAACACACACACACACACACAAAAGAGTTTTATATAGTTATAAAGAAAATGGAGTCTGCAAACATCTTTGGATCCGATGAGGATTGTCGCAGCTGTGAATCTGGATGGACGATGTATTTAGCCTCACAGTCCCATGATCGTGACGACGATTGTTACTATGGTGATGATGATGAAGAAGAAGAAGATAGCGATGGTGGTGATTCAATGGATTCTGATGCATCTTCTGGTCCCATGGAAGCCACATCATATCTCAAACTTGCTCAAGAGATTGAGGAGCAAAACTCTATAAAGAAGAAGAAGAAAAAGACTAATGAAGAGATGGTTTTGGTGGAGACTACTAGGGTTCACAACAACATTAATCATGATGATGATGATGATGATGACGAAGATGATGGGGATAATCATGATTATGATGATGGTAATGATAGCTACAGTGTAGTTCATAGCTACGTTGGTTCGGTTAGACAAAAAGGGTTAGTTTGATTTTATATAATGATTTTGTGTCTATGCTTTATTTAAATTCCAGTTCCAATGTTTTTATTCTTACTCGATCGATGTTATGTCCTTGTGTCACTACGATTTCTGTTTTAATTGTGGAAACGTATTTTCTATCTGATGATTTGCTAATTGTGTAGCCTATATTTGATTAATTACTGTCTATGTTAGAGACTTGTGTGATCATTAAAACGAGATCATAGTACAAATACAGTGATGATCGATGATGATGATGATGATGATGGCTTGGGTCTCTTGAGATGTACATCAATGCATTCCATTATGGGTTTCTTTATGGTCACCATAGTACCCCATTATGGAAATACAGATATGCCATCTTATTTTACCTATAATTTCTAGATTCAGTCATCTTACTACTACTACTAAGTAAATATACATTTACATTAATTTTTTGTGATGATATCTACCCACTAATCATGTATTCATGTGGCAGAATTGACATAGGTATATAATTAGTCTAACATATGGTATTAGTTTAACGAGTATTTATTATACTCATCGATGCCATTTTTCAATATTTTTGTTTACTACATCACATGAGTGGGCATTTGAACATTTTCTAAACAAGAATTACTATCTATAAAAAGTAAATAAGAATTTCTAACTTAAAATCAATTTCTATTCTTTATACATTACTAGTGGAATCATTTTCACTTCCAATATAGTATAATCTAACACAACTGACGAATCCATCTGCAAACTATCAGAATCTCTACAGCAACTTCTACAAATCGTAGATCTCTTAACCCAATTTTTTTTTTTTAATTTTCTATTTTTTATGATGATTTTATGGTACCCACATTTCCATATTTGTCAAGTTTTGTTGATTTTACAAATGTTGGAAGATTAAGATAGATAAACAATTCAATAAATCATCATTGAGTGATAAATTAACAAAAATATGACGGATGTCATCGATATGAATGAACATCAAATTAGATATAAATATTTCTATTAATAGTACAATTTGCTAAAATAAAACTAGTATGAATATGAAGTAACTTAAATCATTAGTTAACAATTTTTCAAAAGCATACTTTTGCTAATGTCTAAACTAGTGGACCAAATACCCTATTACCGGCCAAGCCGCTAAAAAAATGTAAGCAAAGAGTATTTTCATAATCTTATGTGGAAATGTCGTTCTTCTCAAATGAAGTATAAGCAGTTGCACAAAACTTAATTACCACGCAAAAACTGAAGAAATCTTGACGTCTTTTAGTAAAGACCACTATACTAATTGATTGCACAAAAATGTTTATGTAGTAACAAGAATTATAAGAACAATTAGAATAAATTTTAGAAATAATGTTGCATAGATTTGGTTGGCATAGACACACACGTGCACACAGTATGAGTTGTATATAATTGAGAAATTGAGACACAGAATAAGAACCCATCATCTTTGGTTGTATCTTTAGTACAGACAGGGAAACATGTTTTGTGACCATAGGGGACATATCTCTTCTGCACGTGTATCTCTCTGCAATTCTTTTTTTTTTTGTCCTTTTACCCCCAAAACTTTGACATTTGTTCACATGCATCCCCCTGCAGTCACTATACATGTTGATCAATAGTTTGAGACTAACGTCGAATCATTTCTGAAACGCCCAAGTTTCGTTTTCCAACTCTTCTTATTCGACTTAATTAGGATTTGATCCGGCCGAGAGAATATTTAGAAAAAAAAATCTATGGATTTCATAAGGTTTTCAGTTCTATTAAATAGAGTTAAAAGTGAAAGTCTCATTGTTTATACACAATAGGTTATGGTATCGTTCCAATGGAGTTTACTATGTATCATCATATATCTTCGATAACAAGACGCATAGGTAGTTTGTTCAGTTTGTGGCAAATTGTTGAGCGTCATTTGTAAAACTCGTTGTTACTTATTAGAAAGTCTAAATTTATGCACATCTTATATGGCAACATTTTATTGTTAGTGTTTAAATTTCTGTGGGGTAAGATTTTGTGAAATTTTATTTATGTTTTTACGATCCTTTTTCTTAACCTCAAGTGTTATTTAGTCACCATAATTATCACAGCTATAACAGAGATTTACTGGATTATCGTTTTACTCGTAAAATTTCATAAACTCAAACCCACAATTGGTTCAAGACGGATGGCAAATTCCTCGACAATATTTTATGAAGTTGTTGATCAGTATTATACTGTATATACCAAGTTTTTGATATAGTATTTTTTTTAATATGGACCTTGTTATCTATGTTTACTTGTCTAGTCATTGTTATGTTAAATTAAAAGATTAAAAGTGAAAGGAAAAAAAAACACATGACATATTTGTAGAATCCTACAAATTTTTCTCACGCGGAAGTGTTTTTTGTTGTCAAACTACGGAGGCTTTTGGAACCCAAGGGAAAGTAGAAATTTAAGGGTAGACAAAACGTAGCAAGATACTCGAAAAAATAAGGAAACTAGAAATATATTGAGAAATCATGAAGCAAATGTATTGACAATTATTATTCTATATAGATAGAATCCAGTAGAGAGATAAATAATAAAAGAAGCTAATTACATTAGAACCATTTTCCACTAAAAATAATATTTTTCGACTTACCAGTTAAGATGGTTGATACGAAGATAGTTGGTTTAAATCGAAATCATTGGTGTTTCCAAGTATACCTTCATGGTTTCCATAAGATATAGTATATTGATCATGAAAGGATGAAACTGTCTCTTTGAGCTGTGAATTCTCTTGCAAGATCTGGTGATTGTACTCCAACAAGCTAATATATTTGTTATACAAGAATTGATTGTACGCCATGAGTTGTTTTACTTGCATTTGCAACCCCTCTTTCATCATCCGCTCACGCATCCGCGTTCTTCTTGCTGATTCTCGATTAGACGCCATTCTCCTTAACCTCTTCTCTTCATCCGTCACAACATTCGGTTGTTGATGATGGTACTGGTCATGATTGTAGACATGGTCTTGAACATGGACGTCGTCTTCATCATGTAAGTTTTGTTGGAACATTGAGTTGAAATTATTGTTACGCGATGGAGTCCCTTCTAAAAGATTGAAATTATGAGGCTTTGAAATTTCTAGATGATGGAATTTAAGAAAGAAATAGAGAAAGGAAGAGGGAGATTTTTGGATTTCGATATCACACGCAATAGCAATCTTATTGATCAAAGAAAGAACATATATACATATCTTGTCAAGTTGTCTTGTAGGCCAAGTTTAAGTTCTTTAATTAATGAGATACATGAATTTAATTGCATGAGCTGTAATTAAGCATTTAGTAGTAATTAATATACTTAAGTGGGATTTGTTGTCCAGCCTCCTTTATGCATTTGGATAAAATTTCACCAACTCATTTTAGTTTCTAGTGACACCTTTTGACAAAATGTCACTTGCAGTTTCACATCTTTGTCAAGGTTAATATAGTCAAAATTAAAATGCAAAACGCATATCCATGTTCATAAAACATAGAAACAAGAGTTGAAAATGTATATTTCTATCTGTCTTGTATTGATTCATCTCATGAGCTCATGAGCTCTTGTTTCTTTAAAGCTTTTGGTTTTATGTCCTTTATCATTTATAACTTTCACTACACTATATGTATTTCGAACTCTACACTTGCTTCATCTCTGTTTCAATGTTTCTGTGTTGTCAGAATTTAATTACATGGCTCTGTGAAGTGTTTGTTTTTAACAATCAACACAATAAACCTTTAAACTAAAACAACATTAGTGATTCATAGCAAAAGGAATCATTGGAATATTTGGTGATAATATCTTGTGCACGTTATTGCTATCTTCAATTTATCATTCACACAACTTTACTTCTCATAGTTAGTCTTTGTATAACACTTTTATTCATTAACGAAGAAAATCTTTACGTGTTGTAAATGCTATACAACAAAACATTAATGTTTAGTTCTTAAACAAGAAGTAACAATGAACTTAAGATTAGTCTATTGAAGAATAAATGGACCCCAAAAAAAAGGTGATTGTTATGTGTAACAGATTTCAAAATTAGTATGATTAGAATTACCAGACGGCAACGTTGTTTCCACAAAAGGACAATACAACTCTTTCTAACATAAAAGCTATGTCGAACCACAGAAATTGAAAACCATGGTTGTTTTATTCTTAGCTCCACTAGTCATTATTTGCAAATCATATCCAGAATAATTTATTTTGAGATGATTTTTTTTACTTTTCAGCTTGAGTTTACTTTATTCGATTGAAACATGTAAGTATATAACTCGGAACATTTTAACATTTGGAATGAAGTTCTAGGTAAATGTATAAACCAGGCCAATAAAATGAGACAAAAGCAAAACAAACATCAAAGATTCAAAGTACATGCATATATGTTCTTCTCTGCAAAGCTAGCCTCCTAAAGCTTAGACCATCTCATGGGTCACACAATGAGGCCAAATACTAGAACAAAACCAACTAAGAAAACGCTTGACACAATCCAAACACAGAATATCTACATTATTAACTAGTCAAGACAAAAATCTTACTTATCGAGGATGATGTTTACCATTTACAGAACCATGCCAAAAGTATTTGTTGTTCTCTGAGTCTTCCTCTGCTCATACTCTGCATCATCTGTAGGCAACTCATAACGACAAACAGGACATGTGTTCCTTACTTTGAGCCACGGTACAATGCATTCGCTATGGTACTTATGATTACATGGCAGTTGAACCGCTTTGTTTCCGATATTCATCTCATCTTTACAAACTGCACAAACCAAACCACCATCATCATCGTTCTCACCTTCTAGTAGAACCACTGGGAGATTGTTGAGAAAAGATTTGGAAGTCGGAGGTAAACCAATAACGGATACCTCAGCATCGGCAAACTGTTCAAACAACATATCATAGTCTTGAACATAATCGTCATGATCACCACCAATGTACAGCTCTCTGTTATCCACATCAAAGTTGATCTCTAGAGTGTGATTCAGTAAAACTTCCCACCCTAGATTTCCCGAACCCTCTGCTCTTTCCCTTGTCACTAAACCCTCTAAAGAGATAATTGGCGAAGCAGAAATCAAACTTTCGTCATTCATATCAATTTGTGCAAAGCCACTTCGTATCTCTCTCTCATCATCCACGCCGCCACCACCACCACCACCAACTTCTTCCCAATCAAATTCATCAGCAGTTACCTCACGATCTTCTAATTGGAGTGAATCCCAACAAAGAGGGATAGTCACACTAACATCATCATCTTCATATTCATCATCATCATTCACATATACATCTTCTTCATTCAGATCAATCCCCCATAATTCCCTCTCATTCTCAACACCATCATCATCATCTGAACCCGATTCCACCGTAATCAACCTGATATCATTCCCCGAAGATGCAATATCGCGGAACTCGAGCCCAAAATCAGTCCTCCCCACAAAGAAATCGTCGTCATCAGGTTCATCAAAATCATTGCTAACATCAATATCACTATCACCTAAATTCTCAACGATAACACTTCCAGATTCCAATCCTAATTCAATCACCATGTCGCAGTTTCCCTCTATCACAACAGAACAAGTTTCGGATCGCGATTCATCCGTAGCCTCGTTATCAAAATCACCATGGATATTAGAATCGTCATGAGGAGGAGTTACCTGAGACTGCTCGACTCGCTGGTGTAACAGATCATCCATGACAAAGATAGAGAAGATCGAGAGATACCACGACTGAATCTGAAACCGATTCGTCGCATGAAACAACGACGGAGGAAGAAGAAGAAGAGTAATCAGTTATCGGGGGAGAATTGTGAGAAATCGAATCGAGGTCTGCTTCGTTAACTAACAATCTCACATCTCATGTGTTGTTATAATACGACGTCGCTTTCGATCTAAACACATGAAAATTTCCGCCATCAATTTTGACGATATTTACTCCTTTTGTGGAGTAACCTTAAAATGACGATTTTGTCCCTCAGTCATATTCTCGGCTCGAGAATCGCTTGAATGGGCCAGGCCGAAATATTGGCCTGTTATCACGGAGAATCTCTTGAGCACCCAAACCAAATTTGAGATTGACTTGAATTCAGTTCTATTTGAAATGATGAACAAAAAAAGAAAACCAATTTGTATTCTCAGTACGGTGGAATTAGATGCACATTTACACCATATCGGCCCATGGGCGGCCCATAAATTATAATGGTTTACTTCAATTTGTCAACATTTATATATCATAACGTTTTTAAAATTTATTTGACTAGAAAAAGGAATTTATTTTTATTGTGAGATACTTTTGGACCAACCAAAAAGAAGAAAATGTATAAAAAATATATTATTTTCTTCTTTTTGGTTGGTCCAAAAGTATCTCGGCAAGAAAATAGAAATAAATAAATAGAGAGGGGACACTTGTCGAATAAAGAATGGGCCGCGTCTTAATCGAAATCGCCATCCAGTAAGAATAAAAAATAATTAAAATAGAGAAGCCCAAAGAGTCCAAGCACGTGAGAGAGGCCACGTAAGCGAAAACTAGTGTGGGAACAGAACAAAAGAAAACACATCTTCTCTTTTTATTTTTATTTTTGACATGATGAGAGAGTCTCTTCTCTTCTCTCTCCAGAGCTTTCGCTTTCACGTATTATCAATGACCCATAAACCGACAGGTCACTCGAGAAAGGACACCACATGCCCTCTCCTTCTATTCCCAACATAATTTATCTTATCTTCTTCTTCTTCTTTTTTTCATCCACCATTAAAATTCCTAAACAACGTCATTAGAGATAGAGAAATATAACGAGACAATGACATTAATTACCTAAATTTTAGTCAAAAAATTATTTTATCACACCATTGTAAAATTAAAAACAGCTTTTGATTATGTGGTTTAATAAGTAACACATGTCATATGTAAACATATCGGTTAATTAATAAACATAACAGTTTTAATATGATAAGGAAAAATAGTTTAGTATACGTAAATTTGATGAATATTGAAAATAGTACGAATCCACTTTTTAAAATCATCATTTTACTACTATGTATACAATTATCCACGATTTAGTTTAAATTGGCAGCTTCAACCTTAGTTCTAGTGGTAAATGAGCGCATTACCACGGATGTCGGATTCATAAGTGTCAGCTATTTATTCACAAAAAAGAAAATAAAATATTCATAGCTAGAGGGCCCACAAGTTTTACTTTACCTCGAGTTCTAATCTCTGATATTATTTGTCAGAGTGAAAAAAAAGTGGGACCCAAAGATGAATAAATTTGCCCTCACGTGATACCATCACGAGAAAGCGATCGGTCGCCACCGCTTCTCTCTCTCTCTTACAGGGCACGTGCCCCTCACGTCTCTACTCTTCCTCTCCCATTTGCCCGTACCAAATAAAAATCTCACTCTCTACTTAACGGCAACGTTTGGAGTTAAACGGCGTCAAAGAGTGTCCAACAGTGCGGCGACTCTCTCGTTAGGAGATGATATGGGACCCACCGCACGCGAGACGGAAGGCAAATTGTTAACGGCAGGGAATGGGCACCCACGTGACCATCCTTCTCTGCTCCTCCTCCTCTTCTCCAAATCTCACTTTCACCTTCTTGTCTTTCCTTTTTTTACGGCCTATATAACCTAGTTTTATTCTGACAGTTCGAAATCCTTATTTAGAATTGTTTCACTTAATTAATATCAAAGTCTTATTTGGATTACAGCACACAATTTTACGACCAATGATGTGCGATTGTGTGTAAACCAACGATAATCTTTGTGGCAAACATCTCATATGCTCGTATAAAAAGTAATTAAAATAAGCTTTTTGTCAAACAAATTCTATAGATTTGTGACGCAAACATCTATGTGTAAATATATTTTTGATAACAAGTATACAGTATGTTGAAATATGTCGAGTGAGTTATAAACTACGGAAAAAAAAATTGTTACACAGTCTATAAAATATTTAGTATCTTTTTTTTTTAAAGGGTAACGGCTTAATTAACTAGCAGTCTATTTTCTTACGAAATAATCCATGTCAATTGTTGTGAGCAAATTTGATTATTTAGATATCAACGCCTCCTATGTATCAAGTGGATATCAAATATAGGAAGAACTCTAGTGGCTTGTGGTTTTCATGCATTAGTGTGTCATCTGAAATCATATTGTCACGTAACCATCTAACGCTTGGACTCGGTGAACAGAACAAACATTAAATTCGTGACAAAATGATTCTCACGCATTTTGTATATCATCTTTCGGAAACATTAATATTGTTTTTAGCCGAATTTAGCAACATATATGCATGTTTTTACGGTGTGAACTAAGTTAAAGGTCTATTAACCAAAAAAGCATATATGATATCATCAAAAGTTTACAACAAATATCACATAATGGTAAACCTCACCTCAAAACTCAATAAAATGGAGCTCTAACTCAAAAAGTAAAAACCAATAAATTCATTATTACCTCATGTGAAAATTAGAGTCGTGGATCCTATATTCCTATAAACATAAGACTATAGATCTAATTAAACGGTGAACATATATAACATTATATTGTGGTTCCTCTTAACCAAGCTAGTTCAAAATATATATCATCTTCAACTCATGTCATCGGAAGATGCTATATCCAAACCCTAATCAATAATCATCTTTGATTTTTGCCATATCTCACGCAAGTTATATTAGTTAATTATCCCAATAATCTTGCAAAGATTCGTGTTCCGATCAAAGAAACAAAAAGATTACACCAGAAACCAGCATCATGAACACTTTTTTTTTTTTTGTATATTTATCATAGATCATAGATGGTACATAAAAACTGCAACATTCAGAAATTATTTTTTATTTTATTTTTGTTTTGTTTTGTTTGTCATCATAACTCATTTCCAGTACAAGAATTAAATTAGTTGCACGTTGAAAAAAAGAGTTAAAAAACAATATATAGATCAGTGATCTGGTTCAGTGCATTTAATGGTTAGAATTTCTCTTTTTTCATATCAAAATTATACGGTCCGTTATTTTCAAAGTACATAGTTTTTGTTCTTGTTTTCCCCTTTGCTAACAAAGCATTTTAACAGCTTTTGTTTTAAGATAGCTTTTATATCTATAATTAGCAAATTAATTTATATTTTGAATAAAAAATAGTGAAAACGGGATAGCGTAAAAAAGAAACGTGGGACCCGCAATAATCGAGAGGTGTGAGTTGGCCACGTGATGGATGGGGGAGGCTGTGAGGTAGGCAGCCAAAAATACCCCAAAAGGTTTCGTTATCACGTGATACGGCGCGATTTACGCGGCGCAACTGCCACGTGTCCTCTTAGATCCAAAGTCTCGTACGTAGCCTTCTCCTTGGTTAAAAACTTCATATTTAATTTCAATGTATCATAATTAGTTGTTTAATCTCGTGTTTTAACCCTAAGTCACATGATATCTAGATAGATAAACTATTTGTTAACTGATCCCTAAGAGGATTCCTGTGCAAATGTACAGAGGAATGTCCGCATTACAAATACATTTGTTTTTCTTCAAGTCCAGCTTCTTATTCTTCTTTTCTAATTGCTTTATGATTATTTAATCTGTTACTATACTATTAAGAAAATAACAATGATTAGAGACAACTAATAGTCCTCTTTATAAGGAAAAAAGAAGTAAAGAAGACAGCTAATTCAGATGAGATGCTCTCCCACACACTCTTTTGTGTATGCATAAAGTTTCTGTAATTAATGTTTTATTTAAAAACACTTTAACAACAAAATAAATAAATTAAGGGTTTATATTTTTTTAATTAAACTTCTGAAAAGAGAATGTTTGATAAACTGTAATTCTGTAAGAAATCAACGTAGAGAGCATTGATATCTAACATTAAAACCAAAAAAAAAAAAATGTCATTGATATATAGTTATATACTTATATGCAAAGAGATGTTTAATATTGTTCACCCTTAAAATATTATCAAATCTTGATATTAAAACAGTTGTTAGCGTGTGCATGAACCTGGTGAGTAGTTGTGATGAGATCTCGCATTGATTTACTTCAAATTGGATTAAATATGTAAAAATATGTTTAAGAAATCTTGTGACTCCGCGAATGATTTTCTCCTATACATTATTCTAATTAATTCCATGGATATGTTTTATAATATGCGTAGGAAATTAAAGAAAATATGTTTTGTATTATATAAGTTATTTTGATCTTAATCTTTTGAAGTTGAAACCTACTTGATATGCTTCTTCTTATTTTGTTAACTAACTCAAGTTGAATGATTATTTATTGATTGAATTACGTAAGACGGGAAGAACATGATGTGCCCAACCGAACCACGAATGGTTAAGGATAGGTCGGTTTGTGGCATATCAATAAACAGTTTATGAGACTGAATGGAAACCTTCTTTCTTCGATCGACTAAAACCCTTAGCCTTCCAAGTTTCTAGTCAAGAAGTATTGTTACTAAATTGCCCTTGATGTTAATGTTTTCGAAAATCTATTTATGTTTCTACAGTGTTTCTCTCACGTGAGTTGCAGAGTCAGTTCACGTGGTCCCACTACATCATGAAAACGACGTCACACTAACCTCTTATTCGCCTTTCACTTGAATTGACCATTTCGTTTTTATTTACTTTCCTTGATTTCTTTCTTTCTTCTCATCTAAACGTGTAAAAATCTTAACAATTCCATTTGCTTTTTTGTTTTTGATTTTAATGTATCTAACCAATTACTTGTGCTCTAGAGAAACCGAATCTCGAATAACAATAATACATTTCATCAAAGAACCACGAGATTGCGAGTGATTTTAAATCAATATAATACAATTCATGGGGTTAATATAAAATACAGAGAATAAAGCGTGTTTAAGCACAACCTAACAACTCACGAGACAAAGTGGAAGGCATGTGGGGATGTGTAATTGTTTTTGCTCTTTCCCTATTTTGTACAATTTTTCACTTCATGTGATCCAACACTATTTAGCTATAGTTCCTTTCTCACTATCATCTCCATCTCTGTTTTCAATTTATTATTTCTATCTTCAGATTAAACTCATGACTACTGGAAAGATGTAGTACTCAGAAACTAACTAGATTGTAAGCATTAGGGGAGGGCAATAAATATTACTCGTAAGTAAATTTAATTCTTAACTACTGAAAATCTTAAGTAATTTAATCAAGTATATACGTACTTGCAAAAACTTGAAAGCCATAACTATTTTCGCTTGAATACAAATGGACTAAAGATATTTTATCATTTTATTTTTGGTTTTAAGAGATGACTTTTTTCGAATATATAATTCAAATTATATACAGTACTAGACATATGTTAGTTTAGTAAATGCTAACAAGACTTTTAAAATAAGTACTGTAATTTGTAAGTCGTCTATTTGGTTTACTTATAAGTTAGTGATTTTGTAACAAGTGGCATTCAACTAAATATAAAAATGCGCTTAGCTCACATGATCAGGTTCTTAACTATGGGTTTTAGACAATTTGTTAAAGGCGGAAGAGCTGTCTTTGTTCCACCTAATGTCACATACATTACATATATCTCCACTCACACAAATACATAGACGCATACACGTACGAACAAAATCATACTTGTCCCCCTATATTCCATCATCTATAGCAGAATTTCTACTACTAAATTTACTATTAAATTGGTAATTGTTTGCAGCCAAGCCTAGCTATCAATTAGTAGTACGTATCTTTGTCAAACTTACCAATTACCTTCCAATTTACCAATTAAACAAGTCGTCTAGTTATGCGCATTCAGTACACACGAACATAGACCACGTAATACAGTGGTCTGATTACATTATTTACATGGAGGTTTTTATAAGCATGATTTTCTAAACGGAGACACAAAATCTTCTTTATTTTATTTTTCCTTTTCGCACTGTTCATTTAGGTTTGGTGGTATTAGGCTATAGAAGAATGTACGATGACTTGAATATCAGATACATGAGATTCTTAATTAATCATACATATCTTACCATTTTAATTAGTTAACTGATTTCCTTTTGATTGCATTTACTTCGACGCATGATAGTAGTCGGCGTAATTTCAACAGTACCTTGACACGCCAAAAGCTTAATTATGATGATGAATTGGAAACATAGATAGAGAAAAACGTCACCAACAACTACAAGCTCTTTGTTTTATTGGAGTATTACACTATGAATCCGTGAAGGTTTTAATGTTCGCTAGATCGCCATGATTGTATACTAGTATAAATGAACATATTTTTGTATGCATGCCTATGAAAAAGTTAAATTAATAGTCTGTATATGAGTTATGACCAAAAAAAAAAAAAGGGTCTGCATATGAGTTTCAATT
>Ga0041059_1002677_pt1 | contig 13048 bp, 12 predicted proteins | sample AraColnosormetaG_FD_56232 | JGI IMG/M metagenome (GOLD analysis project Ga0041059, IMG submission 56232) | Arabidopsis roots microbial communities from North Carolina, USA - Col MF nosort | ecosystem: Host-associated > Plants > Roots > Unclassified | place: USA: North Carolina | collected... | reverse complement strand
TCTCTCTCTCTCTCTCTCTCACGTACACAGTGTCGTACCTGATTTTAAATCTTGACCGTGAAGAAGCTTTCGCCAAGGTCCATTCTTAGTTTGACTCCATGTATCTAAATGACCACATCTTAAGGTTTTTGCCTTAATCACCCCTCATATGTTTCCTCCTGCATTAAAATCCCACAAAACAACCCATCATTCTCTTAGACGATGCAAATACAAAGACGTAAAAAGAAAATAGCAGCGGTACTTTGTGGTTTGTGTTTGAATGCAAAGGGATAGAGGTGTATCTATGAAAGATTCATCCACCGGTTTGGTAGGTGTGCGTTTAAAAGCAGATGTAACCACAAAGAGAAAAGAGAAATGAGTGTCTTGAAAACATTTACTCTCAAAAGGCTTACAAGGTCTCTGCTGAACAGCCTAGTTAGACGACTCTATCCCTACCTTGGTGTCTAGGTCTCTGCTTCCTGCTTTTAATTGCTGATAGGCCTTAACTTTTTTCCTCTTAATCAGGTCTCCATCTTCTCTCTTGCGTTGAATTCCCTTGCTAGCTCTCTCTTTCCCTTCTATGGTGCAAAAAAAAGGCATCATTCCCATGACGACTTCATTTGTTTCTCTTGGTGGGACACATGCAAATAGCCATATGCAAACCTGTGAAAGCTATGTGTAGCTAATAACATAATAATCTTGGTCTGGATTGATAAACATATGCTTTGTCAAGGTTCGGTCACCAAGAATCTCCGCAAGAACACAGTCCACTTTCAAAATGATGAAATCTATTGGCATCCCTCATCACAATGTCTCGTCTGAATAATTTAGAGACCAGCTTACAAAAAGTATGGCAATCTCTACAGACACGTAAATTTTTTGTGATCCGTAGACAGGCTCGGTCAGGTGTTCTGAGCAGACCATAAGCAATCGCTATCCTCTCACTATGTCCATGCAGCATCTGAACCTTCTCCCCTTCATCTACATTATGCAGAACGAACTTTGTATCGGCTACATAACCTACTTCCCTCTCCAACTTCCTAGTAACCTCGGACAATTTCTCATATATCTCTTTGCTCTCTGGGTGAGACTTGTCTCTGGCTGTAAATTTATGAACCTTGCCGTCCATCTCAATCCAACTACATCCAGGGTGTTTCTCCATTCCACTTGCTTTCATTTTTGCCCTCACTTTTTCTACATCGTTCCATCTTCCTTGTTCAGCAAAGACATTAGATACAAGCACAAGATTTCCCGGATTCTTAGGTTCTAGCTCAAGGAGCCTCTGAGCAGCAATCTCTCCAATTTCTTTCTCTGAGTGAGATCGGCATGCCGCAAGGAGTGCACACCAGACTTCTGCAGTCGGTTCTGTTTTCATCATTTTAACGAATTCAAAGGCTTCCACTACACAATTTGCACGACCCAGCATGTCAACCAGACACACGTAATGTTCAGGCCATGGTTCCAATTCATACTCATGTTCCATGATCTTGAGAAACCCTCTACCCTCGTCAAGCAGACCTGCATGGCTGCACGCATAAAGAAGTGCCAGAAATGAAATGTGATCGGGCGAGACGTTTTCGTGCCTCATTTTATCGAACAACTCAACAGCTGCTTTTCCGCAGCCATGCATTCCATATGCATTGATCATACTTGTGTATTGCAGCAAACCTTTCCTTTCTATCCGGTCAAATACAGCCTTTGCACTCTGTAAATCTCCACAGCATGCATACATGTCAACAACTGCAACTGCAATGGACCCCTCTAGGCAAAACCCCTTTCGGAGTAAGTAGCAATGAATTTCTCTCCCTTTATTGAGTGCAGATAAACTTGCTGCAGCTGACAGTATACACAACAATGCTACAGAATCAGCTGACAAACCAGTTTCAACCATGCGTCGAAAGAGTTCAACAGCCTCGCTTTCATTACCATTAAGAGCACTAGACGAAATCATGCTTGTCCAAGAGACAACATCTTTACCTTTAATTGATTCAAATACTCGAGTAGCATAGCCCATGTTCCTGCATTTTCCGTAGACATCTACCAACTCATTCTGTATCACAGTATCAAGTAAACCTTTTCTCAAAATGTGACAATGGATTTCTTTGACAATGAGCATGGATTTCAGTACACTAGAAGCTCGAAGGATGCTTCCCAGGATCATTTCATCAATCTCCATCCTTTTCTTAGCAACATCCCGGAAGAGTTCTAAGGCCTCTACATGACAATCATTCTGGGCATAACCGGCAATGACCGTAGTCCATGAAATAAGATCTTTGTCATGCATCCTAAGAAACGCACGGCCCATGTAACATGTGAGGTTGCACTTTGAATACATATCAATCAACGTATTCCCAACCTGCAAATTAGAATCCCAGCCATGTTTAATCACGTAAGCGTGCAATTCCATTCCTGCCAAGAGATTGCTTAATCTTCCTGACGCTGCAATGATGCTGGTCATTGAAACCTCGTCGGATTTGTGGCCAGCAGCGATCATATCAGAAAAGAACTCTAAAGCCTCCTTGTACATGAGATTCTGTACATATCCCTTAATCAGAGAATTCCATGTGACAACATCAGCGTTATTCATCTGACGAAGGATCCTTTCTGCCTGAGGCATTTTACCACACCTGGTATACATTGCAATCAAGGCGTTGCACACATATAATTCAGAAGAGTGAGTTGATGATTTGAGGACAGAAGCGTGGATCTCTTTCCCTAGCTTTGCATATGAAAAACCGTCACAGGCTGTGAGAGCAGAAACAATGGTGTAGCTGTTGGGGGCAGGGCCAGTCATGTGCATTTCTCTGAATAATTCTAAAGTCTCGAGAGATTTCCCAGACGTGGAATATGAAGACAAAATAGAATTCCAGAGAACAGCATCTCCTTTCTCTTGGAATCCGTCAAACAGACGCCTTGCAGCGCTAAGGTCATCGTTCTTAGCATACATGGAAACCAACGCATTGACGATAAAACCAGTTGAATGGTAGCCAAGTTTAACGAGGAGAGAATGAAGCTCAGAGCCACTTCGGATATCTCTAAGTTTGGCGCAGGCTTTAAGCAAGGCGGGAAAAGAGGAAAGACCGAGAGGAACGCCCTCCACACGCATATTCCAGTAGAGAGCAAGAGCGGAAGCAGGTTCACCATTCGAAACATAAGCTCCAATCATGGTATTCCACGCAAAGGCAGTTCTGTCAGGCATTTCGTCAAACACTTTCTCTGCGTCATCCAGAGACCCGCACTTACCGTACATAAAAACAAGCTTGCCGGCCAAAAAATCTAATTCGAAAGAGGGGAAAGTCTTGAAAATGCGCGAATGCAGCTGCCGACCTTGTGAGACAGCTCTACGTTTACCACAAAGCTCGAGAACGTAGGCAAAGGCTTCGACTGGAGAGTTGTTTTCGCTGACGTCCAGCCGTTGAAAAGCTTCAGTTAGGACTCCGTCGAAACAAGCGAGCTTCGGAGAAGGGACTTGGACGGGCTGATTGCTCTGTCGGAATGGGTTTCTCCGGCAGGATGGCTCTGTCGGAATACTACAATGCAGACGAACCCTTGGAAACGAAATCGCCGAAGCAGAGTACATCATGTTACTCAGTAGTCTCATGTTAGTTACCGCGTATTCCATTTATGTAGCCATTGTCCAATCATCATCATCATCGGTAAACCATTGGTGTTCGTGTTTCCGAATTATCTCTCTCGTTTTTTTCTTTTTCGGGTCAAGCTTCTGATCTGACTTCTGAGATAGTAATATGGGCCAGACCAGGCCCATATTCAACAACAAGCACTAGGGCCCGTTTCTGTAAATATGCATATCAAATTAACAGATCATACGATAAGGACGTGTGGACGAACGAATCAAAAAAGTTATTCTAAACGCTTAAACCCAAAAACATCAGGATCATAAGGTTGGCAAATATAAATCAGAGAAGATTACTTTATTCACAAGTAATCGGGTTTCAAGGAGAAATTAATTAACGGAGAATAGAGCTGAAGGAGCCGCGGGTGTGTCTCCGCACGTCATCTATATATAATCATGCGTTCGTTTTTGATTGACATGTTCTTCTTTGGTGTAGCACTAAACCTAAAAGTCAACGAAACATAAGAAACAAAAAAATGGGGAAGACGATCAGCTTCTCAGCCATAATCCTCGTATTCTTATTGGTTTCCACAGGTACATGCATACTCTCAATCAAACTGCAACCCGATCTGGAATAACATCATATATTTAATTGCTGTGTATACATATAGGATTGATGAAGCAAGGAGACGCGCAAGCGCAAAAGTGTGAGTGGGAGTGCAAGCTTCTACCAAACTTCCCGTGCTGGTTAAAAGGTGCGGGAGAAGGCCTTTGCGACAACTTGTGCAAGTACGAAGGAGCCATTAGCGGCGTTTGCGTCTCTGACCCCCACCGCTGCCTCTGTCGCAATCGCAAGCCCGGCTGCTCCTGATTTCATCACATATTCTTGTTCAAGCAGTATTTAAGCCCGTTTTACACCTAAGAATAAGTTTCTTAAAAACACGCAAAATAATATTACGTCTTTTGTTTCTGATAATTAATACTTTTATATATCCCATTTTATAAGATTTTCAAGCTAAAAGCAAAGTATTTTTAAAAAGAAACGATAAAATGTTTTGTCATTTTTACACACTATTATTGAAATTTTATTCTAAAAGCCATAGCATACACTACAGTACTAAATAAACAGAAATTATACATAAAAGCTATTAAAAATCAAATAAAAGGAACCAAAAATTCTAAAAAATGGAACAGAAGACGGTGTAATGTAACCCTATATATTATACACATAGTTCATTTTGTTGGTTCTCAGTCTTCATTAGCTTTGATTGATCGATACTTGTACTTTTCTTTTTCGGACATGAACCCATAAAACCTAATCTTGCTTCACATTCGCCTCTTCTTCGTCGGAGTTTTCATTGTTCATGAGTAACTCTTCCCAAAACCCGTCGTCAAGCTCCCTCTCCACACCATCAGTCCGTTGCCGTCCATATCCTTGCATCTCAAGCGCCAGAGCCTCCAGCTCCGACAGGTGCTCCACCTCTTCCATTTTGATCAAGCCAGCCTGATCAATCATCGCGGCCTCCTCTCGGTCTCTCTTCTGCTCGAAAATCTGCTGCAGAAGGGAAGGATTCTCCACCGCACGCCTCAAGAAGGACATCATATGCCTCTGTTTCTTCTCTGCTCCATTAATCCTCTGCTCCATGGCTTGGACGTAGCCTCTCGCTCTTTGCTCCTCCTGTCTGAGCGTCGAGATCTCCATCATTAGGACATGCCTCTCTTCTCGGAGCTGCGGAAGCTCGACGCCTGGGTCATGAGCCTCGGGCTGAGACTGAGAGTAGTTAAGCGAAGGAGGGGAAGAAGAGGAGGTTCGTCGCTTGATGCTTTTGAGAAGGTCCCTCTGACCCATCAAGAAACCTTCATTCATAAACTCCCATCTCTCTGCCTCGATCTTTCTGAATCCCTGCAGATAAATAAGTAATCGAATATCATAATATAAGTTTTTTTTTGGTTTGCGACGTAAACATGTTATATATAACAGACGAAGAACCTGCCACTCTACTGCGCTGTAAAAGGAAAGCAACATTATCTTCAATTTTATATTTTGTTGGATGGAATAATTGAATATTTTATTGCAGGTTGATATGGATAAAAGTTTCCAGAACTTTTTTATTTTGTTATAAATAAAGGTTTCCAGAACTTGCGAAGAAACTTCTTCTCTTTCACTACTAGCTAGCTTGTTTCACCAGCCATTATTATTATTGAGCATAATTACTTAGTACTAAACTATCCAGTGAACAAGTAATTCACAAATAGACACATTGTTTAACCTTTTGCAGTAATTAAAGGCCGAAGGCATTGTTGAGTTCCTCCAAGACATAAGATTAAGGGAACACTATAGTGAAAAAAAAAACAAAAAATACAGTAAGGTCGTTTAGTGGAGAAACAGAGATACTCACATAAGTGTTAAGTTGTCTGACAAAGCTGGAGAAGTTGTTGTGCTTGAAGTATAGAGGCAGAATAGTGGCCGAGAAGGAATGTGGATCCCACACGACAAAACTGATGCCTCCCCTGTTCCAAGACACAATGTGGTTTGTGTTTGGATCACCAACCATCTCGAACGTCTTTGTTAGAAAAGGAGAAGGCCCTGCTTCCTGCAATCCCTCCATAGGCACCGGCGGTGGCATTGACCGTGCTCTGGAGCTTGACGACGGGTCCATCTTGTTAGCAATGCTAATGCTAGAAGTCTAATGATCTATGATTGGATTTTTCGTAAATTATAATCCAAGGAAGGAAACGATGCATTTGGGGTTCCTGTATTGGAGAAGACCAAAACAGCACAGAACCAAAAGAAGAAAGAGCGGGAAGTGTATTTTTTCTTTAAAACAGAGTACTCTGCTTTTGCTGGTGGTTAGTTACTTAGTTTATGGCAGTTGGGGCAGGAAATGTGGCGAAGACAATGGCCACGTAGGTGACTTAAATCCATATATATATATAGCGGGGAGCTGGTGATCCTTAAAATTCTTTTAGTCACCAAGTGGAGTTCGAACTTTCTAGAGCTATTTACCAGAGGGAGGAAGGGTGCATATCTTCTTAGAAAGTTCCGGAACTTATACTTTTGAGGAGATTAAGGTAAAATCGTATGTGGTGGATCCCATGATTTACATATCGAAGTAATATATATTGAAACCAGGTATACAAAAAGTTGACCACCTCACCGGACCGGTCGGGACTACGTGGCATCAATCGGATAGCTTTAATGTAGTAAAGTGACGACTGACGAGTAAAACTAGCTACAAAGGTAAAAAAAAGAAGAAAAGAAATAGTAGTAGCTTTGAGGTCTTGGTAAATAGAAAAGACGATATACACACAAGTGATTGGCACATTTGGATTTTTCCAAGAAGGAGTAGATTCCAAAGTTTCCTTTCGGATGTGGGAAAGAAGTTAAGTTAACACGTCACAAAAGGTAAAAAATTGCCACGTCGTATTTTGGTTGTCTCGTGGAGTGTGCTTGCGAACATGGTGACCATGTGGCCGCTTTACACCTCTCGATGCAAACTCTTTGGATTATGCTGTATTATCATGTTATTGTTAGGAGAAGAACAAGTACTACAAACCGCAACAGAACATTCCAAGCCTCATCACACTAGTCATCCAATTTGGTAACAAACTTACTGCCACGTAGTCCTAGTGGGCTGGGCTTTTAAAGAGGCCTTTTCCCCTTCGATCATATTTACTAAACCCGAAATTAAAAGGCCCAAAAGAAACCCTTTGGATGAAGTCAAAGGTTCTCGACTTCTTTCTTCTTCCTCTTCTTCTTCGTTTTCAGGCGGGTGGAGGAGCTCAGAGCCTTCCAGAGGTAACCAACCTTTTATTACCGACAAGATTCTGCCACACAATTATTACATATTTTTGTTCCCATGAAGCAATTGTTCCTTTCAAGCATGTTTACGAGCAAAAGAGTGAAAGGGTAGCTTGATTTTTGTCTACTCTAGCTTCATTTTCTGGCGATCTTTACTTGAGATTTAAACATTTTGCTCTCGGATTGATAATAAAGAAGAATTTGGAATATCAGTAGGTTTGGTTAGGACTCTCGGATTCTGTTGTCGGTTAGATATTTGTTTTGTTTAATCCCTAGATTTAGCAGAGAAATCCCTCAAATCTCACACAATCCATGTAAGGAAGAAGATGACCTCCAGTATCAAATCAAGTCTGCTAAATCTAGGGCTCCTTATTATATTTTTCGTCTTCTTCTTCCTGGTGATTAACTGTCGAGGGGAATCTTCTACGTGTTTGGCGGTTTACAAACAAGGCGGAGCTCCAGCTGTGTTTCAATCACCCAAATGCCCTCGTTGGATTCTCCAGAATTGGGGTTCTCCTACTCATAGTGGAGCTGGTCGTTGCCATACCGCAGCTATTCAAGGTCGGAGGAACTACCAAGAGGATCGTCTTCTCTGTGCTCTTGATCTTCGCATTCCATTTCCCGGTATGGAAAATTTCTATCTTGTATCTATGTGCTAGCTGTGGAGGGAATACTGATGGCCTCGTCTCACAGGCAAGACTGGAACACCAAAGGATGTTTTGGTTGGAATTGCAGCAGTCTTTGACGGACATAATGGTGCAGAAGCCAGTGACATGGCTTCAAAACTTTTATTGGATTACTTTGCTTTGCATATCAACTTTCTCTTGGACGCTACATTTTCTGCTATGACGAGGAAGTTGATTGGACGATTCCCAACTAAAGGAGACCACAGTGTCATTTTGCACGGCGTAAGTCGGGATGAAATCATGCATCTATACAACCTGGATTTTCAAATGCAGTTGAGTGCCTTTTCATTTTATTTCTCTTTCGTTTATCAAGTCGTCATTTTCGCTTCATTGCAGTGTCCCAATTTTCTTGCAGGTTTCGAGACTCATTGCCACTTCATTTTGATGATTCTCTCCCCTTGGATATTATGAAGGAAGCATTGCTGAGAGCGATCCATGACATTGATGTCACATTTACTAAGGTATAGTGGATATCTTCTATACACTCCGTCGAGCGTTGTTACTATCATGATAAGGATATAACCAGCTACACTTTGTTTTTCTCCAGGAAGCATCAAACAGAAAGCTGAATTCAGGTTCAACGGCTACAATTGCACTTATTGCAGATGGTCAACTAATGGTTGCTAGTATCGGTGACTCAAAAGCACTTCTCTGTTCTGAAAAATTTGAGACTCTGGAAGAAGCTAGAGGTTTAGCAACATCTGTTTCTAAAATCAAGCTGCCTAACAAAAAGCCAGTGTTGTATTTATTTATAAACAGTTTGTTGCAATGGTGTTTGTTTATTGCAGCTACTTTGGTGAAGTTGTACAGAGAGCGAAGACGCAATCGGGGCTCTTCACCATCAAGGTTCTCTGACTTTAAACTGGAACATGGCAATGGACTACTGCGTTTCATTGCCAAAGAATTGACAAAGGACCATCACCCAAATAGAGAGGATGAAAAGATTCGTGTTGAAGCTGCAGGAGGTTATGTCACTGAGTGGGCCGGTGTGCCACGAGTGAATGGCCAGCTGACTGTCTCCCGTGCAATTGGTGACCTTACTTATAGAAGGTAGGCCTTCCTTGTTGTATGTTAGTGTCTCTCTGTGCATCTGAACATGATTAATGCTGAACTCGTTTACATTTTGAGAGATAAAGTGTGAGTTTTGATATCTCTTTCAGTTATGGTGTCATCTCTGCACCTGAGGTGATGGACTGGCAGCCTCTAGTGGCTAATGACAGCTTCCTGGTAGTGTCATCTGATGGCATCTTTGAGAAGTTGGAGGTGCAAGAAGTATGTGATCTTTTGTGGGAAGTAAACAATCAAACTAGCTCTGGAGCAGGAGTGCCTTCATACTGCTCAATTTCTTTGGCAGACTGCTTGGTTAATACTGCCTTTGAGAAGGGAAGCATGGACAATATGGCTGCTGTTGTTGTCCCTCTAAAATCGAATCTAGTTACTCAGCTCCAACGGAAGGAGCAGAGTATGAATGACAACAAAGACAAGATTGCTTCAGCACTACCCTGTAGCAACTGTACGCTTCCACGTGAGTTTCTCTGGTTGCAATCAAATTCCCTAACATCCTGTGATGAAATGTAGGGTTTTGAAGCTTCATTGACAATCGTTCATACAATTTCATGTGCTAATCAAGTTTTTTCTTTTTCTTTTTCTTTTCAGCAGTGCCTAATGATATAAATTTGGGTCCATTGCAATTGAAACAGGCTCAGCCACTTGGAACCATGTTTAACAGGTTATTGGTATGCCCCAGTTGACACAATCTCACTATTCCCATATTCCCAGATTAAGCTTATGACTTACACCATTGCTTTTGAATTGCAAGAATGAGGGGGTGGTCAGCTCTAATTTTTCTTATCAACCGTTACAAAATTTTGCATCATTGACCTGAAAAATCTTACAACTTACATGATCTGGGCCATGCTTCTTTTGCTAGGTAGAGGTTAAAAACGGAAGTTTTTGCCGCTTTTATATGTCAGAGAACCTTATTGGGGCATCTCAAGGGCAAATGAACAATTTGAACGGTTACATGGGTGACTTACCTCAGGTTCTACCTGCATCTGCCGAGCAATTCCCTGGTAAATGAAAAATTTCACAGTGGAATCCTCTTTTATGTCAGAAGCCTTATTGTTGTTGATTTTGGTTCCAATGAACTAGCGTTTAGTCATAATCAAATCTCTGATTTTCCCCCTTTTTTTGTGCGTCTGAATTTTTTTCCGATGAAAAAGGCTGGTGTTTACCTTCTGGAACGGCTACCAACGAGAATCAAGATCAGTGCATCAATCCTGATAGTTTTGCTACTTTCCTTGGATTACTTGAATCTGTACCCTTACATGGGTTTGGTGCTAAGAACGGGACGGATGAGATTCCATTTCCTGACTCAAGGTGCCTATTTCTTTTTCTTGATCAGTTATTTCATTTCCGGAATCAAGTGTCTTCTTCTTTTCCTTTGGTATTGATAATTTTTCCCCCTCTTTTGTATCATCGTTGGTGGTTGCGATCCTTTTACATGATCTTAGGTAGTCATGTGCTTAGCAACCTATGCCAAATGCTTTGTTCTTTCATGCTGGGGGGTTTTCTTCAGTGCACTTGGCTATATAGTCAAATGACATTGTTTTGCGCGTTTCATGTCTTCTTGTTACCTTTTGGTTAGATGGTTTCAGTGCACTTGGCTCTTGTTGTGAAATGATTGTTTATCATTATTATCTCCATATTATGGAAACAGTTGTTTCAAATTAGGATAAACAAATTCTTTTAAATTGGCTGATAAAATTGTATAATAATACCATGTGATTGTTTAGCTATGTGCTGAAGAAAAAATTTGGGCGTGGTGCATTTGGTGAAGTATGGTTGGCATTTCACTGGGATTGCTATCAAGGAAATAACGCTACTAGTTCGATCAATGAAGATGAGAATACATCAAAAAATGGTGTTCATAATGATACTGATGGTCCTAATAACTCCTTCATTTTGAAGCGGATAATGGTATGTGTTCTTTTTGGGATTTTCTCAAATTTCCCTTGAAAAATGATATGTGTCTGCAACTTTCTCTGGCTTTGTATGTTTAGAGTGATGGTAAGAAGTGTATCTATGTTTCTTTGGTTTGGGGCTGGCAATAGTTCTCATGTGTTCATTGCTTATAATAAAATTTGTTTCAAATTGAGTGGTTCTTGCACAAATAGAATATTCATTACAAGAGTTTGTTCTCTGTTCGTTATGTCATCTTTTCGACCTATATAAGGACATGTAGATGCAAGCCCTTCTAAAATTTAATTTCGTCATTGTACCATTATTTTTCCTAAACAGGTCGAGAGAGGACCAACCGTCTATTTAAGTGGTCTAAGGGAGAAGCATTTTGGTGAACTGTTTCTAAATGCATATAATGTAAGTGAGAGTTCTTCTGCAACGCAAGCGTCAAGTTCTCAAGCAGCGTCATCAGAATTGGGTCTCTCTGAAGAGGGTTTGAAACATATAGCTAGATACATAGAGTATTTTGAATCTCGATATAATGACATATGGCTTGTGTTTCACCACGAGGGTGTATCTTTATCAAAGCTGATGTACACTGTGGAAGAAGCAGAGATTAGCTCTGAAAAGGCTGAAGAGGCAAGTCACGGGCAGATACTTCGTCCGTCAAAGTGGTGGACCTGGCTGAAGACGACAGAATCAGGAAAAGAAGAAATGCGGAGAATAATATGGCAATTGGTATGTGCTTAGGAATCTGAGAATTTTCTGATTTCCTTCCTTTGTTTGACAGATGCATCGTAGGAATCTAATTCTATTTGTACTTACTATATTCCCTAATGCTTTATTCTTCTTTTCAGTTGCTAGGTTTAAAGGCATGCCATGATCGCAATATTACTCACAGAGATATAAAACCCGGTAAGAAACTTTTTGATATTTATGATAGTTCATATAGTGTACAGTCTGTGACAGATGATTATTCTCACGGAAATTAATTTACAATGTTCCTAAGAGAATATGGTGATATGCCTTGAAGACATCAAGTCAGGCAGATGCTTAAAGGGTGTACCAAATGGGGATCAAAACTTCAAAACTAATATGTACTTAAATTACATTTCAGTTGTCTAGTTTATTCATTTTGCTCCATGTATTTCTACACTTCTGTAGCACTCAATTCTTTTGGTCCTCCACTTATGTAATTTCTTGTTTCCTGGTACCTTCTGGTCTTGTAATCACTGTCTAGGCGCATCATCGACTTTGGCAGTGCACTTGATGAGTATACAATAAAACACTTATATGGGTCAACAGGACCGTCAAGGTATTTCCTTTTCTTTGTATGTTTTTTTGAAAATTTACCTAATCCGGTTTGTGAGTCCTGATCATCATAAGAATTTGGATTATCTTGAATTCAGAGCAGAACAAACTCATGATTATGCACCACCCGAAGCCATTCTGAACAGCAGCTGGCACCATGGGCCAACCAGTTTGACATTGAAGTATGAGAGATCCTGCTCTTTTTAATGCAACTGCCTCGCCAAATATAAATACGAAACCACCTTTTTTTCTTGCAGATACGACATGTGGAGTGTTGGGGTTGTGATGTTAGAGATGATTTTAGGATCACCCAATGTTTTTGAGATTAGTTCTGTTACACGTGCCCTTTTGGATCAACATATCAGAGGTTGGAGTGAAAACTTTAAAGAGCTTGCATACAAGTAAGTTTAACTTAGGAGTAAATCATTTCGTTTTGAAATTGACCACCACGACACTCTCTGGACAACTATTTATCTGTTCAAATTTCAATTTCGGTGACAGGCTTCGATCCTTAATGGAGATGTGCATCCTAATCCCAGGTAGCTCTTTAAAACATGGTGGCGCCAGCTCAAAGCAGGTAGAGGACAGTTCGTTCTTTTAACTTACAATGGTTATTAAAAACGTAGGTTATTAAAAACGTATGTTTTATTTGACCAGTATCAAAAAGTCAATTTGAAATGAGATTATGTTTATGAGATATTCTTGTTAAGCACATTCAGTTTTTTTTTTTTTTTT
>Ga0041059_1002676_pt1 | contig 13055 bp, 11 predicted proteins | sample AraColnosormetaG_FD_56232 | JGI IMG/M metagenome (GOLD analysis project Ga0041059, IMG submission 56232) | Arabidopsis roots microbial communities from North Carolina, USA - Col MF nosort | ecosystem: Host-associated > Plants > Roots > Unclassified | place: USA: North Carolina | collected... | reverse complement strand
CATTTTAGTGTAATGCTACAGTGTTACATCAAATTTGGTGTGATACTATTCACAACTCTAAACACTATTCACTTATTATATCAATAAAAATTCAATTAACAGATATAAAATTACAAATGATTAATAAATATAAAATATAAAAATGAATGTATACATTAATATATTATATCTTTTGAAATTGTTGATTTAATTATGATATTTTTATATTATTATGTATGAAAATACTTAAAATAGTTAAAAATTTATGTATTTTTAAATATATATTTCAATGTACTATTTTTATAATGTTATGTATTTCTATACTAATAATAAATATTAATCAAAACTATTAAATAATAAAAGAAATCTTTTAAATAAATAATATAATAGTAGATTATTCTTTTAGTGTGATTTTTGGTGTTATGGTTGGAGAGAACATAAGTTTTAGTGCTAAAAATAGTGTAATTTGAACACCAAAATGGTGTTTAGCCTTGGAGATGCCCTTATACATGATAAAAAGTAAAAACGCCCTTGGTTACAAATATCATATTACTCTACTTTGATCTTTAAAACAAAAAATCTTATTATAACATTTTTATATATCTTTGTATATGTTTTGACCTTGAAAATTTCTCTAAGTAATGAAAGATGTTTAATACTATATCCATTAATGCATGTTTCCACCGGATTAGGCAGTTGAATTTGTTGAATAATTTTTTAGTTGATTATTTCAAAATTTGCTATGTCAGTGTATTTGTTGGACGCCTTGAACCATCTTTAGCAAAAGTAATGTATTTGTTTTAAATCAACCGGTTTAAATTCATGCAAAAATAAAATTCTTTCACAAAGGCTAAAAATTTGACCAAGTCAGTGGTAGATAAAATAAAAAATAAGAAAAAAGTTTTTGATCTTCTCGAAAGCATGCACTTTTTGAATTAACAATGTAACTCAAATGTCAAAAGCCAAATCTTATGACTTTTTAACTTATAAAACATTAATAGTTTATGTATTGGAACATTCTGCATGACTGCATCTATGTGCCCCTAGTTTAATGAATCTAATTTAATGAATTACATCACTATACCCAATAATAATGTAAAATTTTTTCTCACATTTCAAAGCACTAGATCCCCAAAACTGACTGGGCCTTTAATGGGCTGTATTATGTGGATCTTTAATAAACTTAATCTTTAGAGAATTTTAATTCTCTTTCTAGTAGCCGTTATCTACCATTTAATTAATTAGTATTAACATTTTTAATTAATGATAAACTTTTTCTTAGTTGGTATTAAAACGTAGATTACAAAGTCTCTTGTTCTAGATTCTGTTTATAGATTTTGATCTTCCATGTTTCAGTTAGTTTATGTTTTGCCCTTCCTTGAATTCGGATTTGTTATGCATTAGAAGTTGTGTTTGTAGGCTTCCCATATTCTTGGACTTTAGACTCTTAGTTATTATGTTGTTTGTCGGCTTAGTTTCTGCAATTGTTTCGTTAACTGCCAATTTTGTAAAACTAAATCTATAATTTATTTTTAAGTGAAAAGAAAAACGTAGATTACATGGAAACTCCTTCCGAGGTTTGTTTCATATTTTGGATTCAGAATTTCTTGAAAACGAGAATAAACACTTCATAAATGAGATTACTAAAATTAATAATCTAAAAACACAAATACCATTTACGAGTATTTCAACCGAGATACCTGAATGTGGTATGAATTCTTTCTCTTGCGTTTAAATCGATTGGAATGAAATAAGAAATCTATTTCTTCGTCTTTTTTTAGTAAATCCGAGTTTTCATGAAAACAAAATCTTGACTATTTTTTTTTATTAAGAAGCTTAAATAATATATAAGGTATTTTGTAATTTTTAAAATCCTAATTTCTGAACAAAAAGAAAAATCTAATTAGTTTGAAGAATATAAATCACGTGTTTTTTTCCTAATAACTTTTAGAATTCCTCTCTCTTCTCACTTTGTTAATTCTACATAAAAATTGGTTATGCTGCTTATACTATCTGGAAAATACTTTTTATGTAAAGCTCATAGCTGTAACAAAAATAATTTCTAGAATGAGATTTCTGTATTTACCAAAAAAAGTTCCAAAAAACAGGAACAGGATAAAATTTTCCAATTGAAGTATACTTCTGACGTAAAAGCAAAGCTCCACCACCGTTAGATTATTATCATATCTCTAAATAGATTTTAAATTTTGTTTCTTTTTAAAAAACATTTTTTGTTTCCTTCTTCTTCCCCGTTAAGCGGGAAAATTCTGTCGGGATCTCCGGCAACAAACGCGCCGGAGTCAAGATTTTGTCTCTCAACTGCTTCTCCTTTCTTTCCCCATTGTAAATTTCTAAACTTTAGCCAGAAATTGACCCAAAACCCTAAAATTTGTGTTTTTGGTTCTCCGACCTAATAATGGAGGAGTCTCGAGGATCTTCTGATCAAGAAGATGAACAAATTGTTCAAGTCAGGGAAGCTTTAATGTGTCCCGACGGTGAAAAGTTTGAATCTTTACGAACGGCGAGGTTCTTAAACTACACAACGGCATCTATCGACGACGATGTCTTTGACCTTCCTCTCGATGCGTTTGTGTGTAGACCACCGGAAGGGTTTGATCCAACGGCGAAGATCTCGTTTCCAGGGTGGGGAACTCCGTCGTTGAACTGGATTGAGTGGGTTAATGTAATGGCTAAGTCACACGCCACGGTGTGGAAGAAATCTGGTGTTTACGATGCGATTTTGGCGTCTAGGTATCAGATTAAGAGGCATGATGATTTGATTGTGGCGTTGGTGGAGAAATGGTGTATTGAGACGAATACATTTGTGTTTCCTTGGGGTGAAGCGACGTTGACGTTGGAGGATATGATTGTTCTTGGAGGATTGTCTGTTACTGGGAACAATGCTTTGGCTCCGGTTAAACGAGATGGTATGAAGGAGGTGGAGGAGAAGATGAAGGAGGCGAAACGTTATATTGAGGTGAGTTTGGAGAAGAAATGTTGTGTTAGTATGTGGATGAAAGAGATGATGAATTCAGGGAATGAGATTGAGCATGAGGCGTTTATGGTTTCGTGGCTTTCGCGTTTCGTCTTCACTAATTCGGGTGACGTGTTGAGAGAGAAGCTGTTTCCGGCTGCGGTTCAGCTTGCTAAGGGTGTTAGGTTGGCTCTTGCTCCGGCGGTTTTAGCTAGGATTTACGGGGATCTTGGGGTTTTGAAGGAGTTTCTTACTGGTTATAGTGAGAAAGAGACAGTGGTGGTGAAGTCTCCGTTTCAGTTTGTGCAGGTTTGGGCTCTGGAGAGATTCATGGCGTTGCAGCCACCTGGCCAGCCGAGTCAGTTAAAGACTGGTGAACCGCGGATAGCGCGGTGGCATCATTATGGTGGTGGTCAGGATGTGTATGGCTATCCTGAGAATATCAGAGCGGTGTTGGACTCGGCTAAAGAGAGTTTCGACTATCGTCCATATACAAAACCTGTGAATAACTTCAGATTCCCAAAGTTTTACTTTGAAGATGACTGTTGGGTTCGAGTAAGACCTGATGAGAACATTGTAGCCTTTGGTCGGTGTTTGAGGTTTGCTAAACTGGTTGGTTTGGATTGCATTGAACCTTATTATCCTCACCGTGTGGCATTGCAGTTTGGTTATGATCAGGATGTTCCCGGCGTAGTTCCAGCTAGAATTGAGACGCCGGAATTGGCCTGGAAAGATTATATCCGTCCCATTGCTGATGGAATGTTGTACTTTCCTGCTCGGCTTCACGAGGCTGATGTTACGGTTGGGTACATTCGGTGGTGGAAACTTTCTGTTGCGGTTTTGCAGTTAGGGGCTGAGAAAATTTTCAAAACGCTTCTGGCTTCACATTCAAAACAGAAACCTGTGACTACAACAACAACTGCTGCAACGACTCCTACAAAGGTAACAAAGAAAATATCAGCAGCAAAAGCTGAGGGAAAAGATCAAGAGGTGGTAAAGAAGAGGGAAATAGAGACAAAAAGAGAGACATCTGTTACTGGATCAAGCATCGAGGTGAGTAGAGCAGATGGTCGAAGCCATGGCAGTAGTAGCTATGCAGGGAGTCTCACGGGTTCAGAGCAAGCAACTAAGCATCCTTTCAAGAAGCCTGAATGGGTTCAGAGATCATCACATAGACCGAAAAAGAGCCCTGATAGAAGTTCTGATGAGCCTGAATGGGTTGAGACATCATCAGCTCGATCGACAAAGAGTCCTGCTAGAAGCTCTGATAATCTTAAATGGGTTCAGCGATCCTCACCTAGATCGACAAAGAGCCCTGATAGAAGCTCGGGAAGAGCAGCGGATGATGTTAAGGATCTTAAGGGAGCTCTCAGGGGCTCGGGGGGAACAAAGAGTCAGGGTCATGTCACGTTTCAGCTTCCTAGCTCGCCTGGGAGATCTCCATCCAAGACACATACGTTTTCGCCAAAGCAAAGTGGTAAAATGATGTGCTTTCATGTTCAGGTCTCACTGTTGATTCTCTTGTTTCTGGATTGACATCTTAACTTTCTTTAACAGATTCTCCTGTCAAAAAACCGAACATGTTACCTCGGGTAGCAGACTTAGCCAAGCAATCGAGCTCTTCTCCTTGGGTTCCAAGACATACATCGTCTGTTGCTCATCCTCCTAAGCAAGAGAACTACATAAAGCACCACAACTCCACAAGCTCACGAGTTTCCAAAGAATCGAACAGGACACCATCTGTTTCTAGTTATCCTTTAAAGAGGAAGACGTCACAAAGATCTCCTGAAGCTATTAACTCGCGTGGTCAGAAAAATCCCCCAAGCCCACGAGTTTCAAAAGAACCGTACATGTCATCTTCTTTGTCTGTCTCTTCTTCTTCAACGAGGAAGAAGCCTCCAAGATCTCATGAAGCTGCCAATTCACGTGGTTACAACCATACCCCAAGCCTGCGAGCTTCAAAAGAACCGTACAAGTCATCTTCTTTATCTGGTTCTTCTTCAACGAGGAAGAAGCCACCAAGATCTCATGAAGCTTCCAGTTCACGTGGTTACAATCATCCCCCAAGCCCGCGAGTTTCAAAAGAATTGAACAAGACACCATCTATTTCTGGTTCTCCTTCTGCAACAAGGAATAAATCACCAAGATCCTCAGAAAATGTCAACTCATGTGGTAATTCATCATCCGGAGGCAATTCTGTTGTCAAGAGAAATACTGACACAAGCATCATAGTTTCCAAACAAGAATCACCAATAAAAACTCAGCTCGATATCAGTAAGGCTAATAAGTTACTGGAAGAGGTGGTGACTCTACGGGAACAAGTTGGCGAAGATGGTGAAGTGACATATCAGATACCAAAGCAACAATTTGAAGATCTAAGCAAAGGGGTCCATAATGTTCTACATGATCTACAATCTATTAAATTCGCATTGAACATACAAGATAATGATGATGCTTAGTTCTTGATCTCTTAGAATCTGACTACTAGACCTTTAAAATCTTCATCTTTTTTTGTTCCAACTCATTCAATATAAATACTTTGAAGTGGGATCCAAAAGCTACACAAAAGGGTAGACACAGTATAATCTAAACAGTGCAAAAACTAAGACAATGTTTGAGTTCTTACTAGCTTAAAGCCTGTAAAGAACCATTCTTTTGAAACTACAATCCTGTCAACTAAAGTCTGGAGCTTTACTGCTCGAAAACGGCTACATTTACGCATAACAAGCTGCACACTGCATCAAAACATGTCACAGAGACTTACTGTAATGATGAGTAACCAGGTTGGCTTGTTTGTGTCACCTTTTTACAACAATCTCCTATTGTTCTTACGAATTTGGTGGCCACTCCTCAAGCAATTAACCTCAAAAATCTCCAAAATCAAGACAAAGAAACCAAAATGGTTGAATCAAAGGTGGAGTAGATCCACACAAGGATCCAAAGCGTTAGCTATCAGAAAGATAAAACAGTGTTCTTCGTCAAAATGTGTGAAGGTGAAGAGACTTGAGAGAGTTCAGAGTTATATTGTATTAAACACGTGGCATTTATAATTTCAGATTTTGTTTTATGATAGAAAGAAATAGAGAGTGATTAGTTTACATAATAATGAGCTAATGACAAATAATAAAAAATTCTTGATGAGAAGATCAGATTCTCTCAAATGCTCTCCCATGTGACATGTGTGGAGATGATGAATTTATTAATCTTCCTTGTATCATTGACCTATTATTGCTCTCCTTTTCTCCTTAAAGGTTTCATTTTTAACCCTCTTTAAGAATTTTGTTTTGTTGAGGTTGATCCAAATTATTTCTTTCTGGGGTAAAGTCTAGATTTTTATGTTCTTCTGATCCAAAGTTTCTATTTTTGTTATCTGGGTTTTGTTCTGTTCTCAGTTTCGTCACGTTTTCCCCTTGAAAAAACCAATTTTGTTTTTGAGTGAAGTTTCTAGCTACTCCTCTATAGCTTTCAAACGTTGACCAAATTTGTTTGTTCTCTCTCGTTTTCATCGACGACTCTTGACTTTTCTGAGAAGTTGGGTTTATCTTTTGATCGAAATCGACAAAAGAAGAATCTGATCTGCAATTTCCTTACAGGGTATATATATATACTCCTCTCTTTGGATTATGGGTTTGGAATCTGTAGCTTTCTCTTGATAGTGAATGTTCTATCTTGATCAGGAATTGTAAGAAAGATGGGTTCTTTCAAGGGTCATGCTTTGCCTGGTACATTGTTCTTGGTAGTTGGAGTATGGCACATTTGGAGCTCAGTTGTTAGATACATATCGAATCCTAGTTCATTTCGGGTTAGAGTTTGGCATCCTGTTCCTGGTTTCAATGATAGGATCAAGTACTTGGAGCTTTACGTTGTTACTATTGGCTCGTTCATTGACTTGTGCATTGAGTTCTTGTATTCAACTCATCTCAAGTTCTTTGTTAATGGTGTTTTGAATCCTTCCCATATGAATGACTTTGAGCACTCTGGGATGCTTCTCATGTTCTTCATCCTCGGATTTATCGCTTTGCTCTCCGAGAAAACAAGGTATTAAAAATGTTCTGTTTAATGATACCATTTATGGCAATGATAGTTATGGGTTGGATCTTTGGTGAGTTGAGAAATCAAAAGTTGTTTAAAGTGATTCTTGACTTGGTTTTTGATGAAAACTATCCTAGAAATGGATCTAGATCGTTGATAATATGATTCAGTTATTGATAGATTCATCAAGATTGGTATTTTTCTTTGAAGTTAGGTTGGATCCTTGGTGATTTTGAGAACTCAAAAATAATTAACTAATGATTCTTGACTTGGTTTTCAATGAAAACTATCCTAGAAATGGATCTTGATCATTGATAATAAGATTATCAATAAATCAATCGTCAAGATTGGTATATAACTTTAAAGTTAGGTTGGATCTTGGGTGAATTTTGATCCTAAATATTCATTATTCTAGACTATGGTTGTTAGATCTAGATCGTTGATAATATATGATTTGACTATAGATAGATACATCAACTTTGGTATTTAGCTCTGAAGTTAGGTCGGATCTTTGGTGGTATTGAACTCAAAAGTGGTTTACTAGTGATTCTTGACTTGATTGTTAATAAAACAACCATAGAAATTGATGTAGACGAATATATATGAATCAATTTATTCATCATGATGCTTTATTTTTTGTCTTAGGTTACTTCCTCTGCCACAAGAAGCTCTGTGTCTAATCGCTGCAACAGCTTTTACGGCAGAGTGTCTTCTCTTCTTCTTCCACTCCACAAGCCACAAAGGTCTTGAAGGTTATTACCATCTCCTCCTCGTCTTTCTCATCGGTCTCTGCGTCATCTCCTCAATCGCTGGAGCAATCTGCCCTACAAGCTTCCCAGTAGATCTATGCAATGGCATTGCAATGACTCTTCAAGGCCTCTGGTTTTATCAGACAGCTTTCACTCTGTATGGCCCTATGATGCCTCAAGGCTGCAGTTTAAAACAAAACTCTGTAGTTTGCAGATCAGTTGATTCAGAAGTCTCAGGAGAGTTTCTGGCTAATTTTCAGCTCTTTTCATTGGTTCTTGCTGTTCTTGTTTGCGTTGTGGGTTCATATGTTTTTGCAGCTTCAAGATTTGGAGTAAGTAGATGAGAGATTTAGTAAGTAGAAATTAGGATTTTGTTTTCCTCTTCTTCTTTGTTTCTGAATTTCAGAAAGAAATAAAGTAATAGTCTTTTTTTCTTCATCTGCATTTGGAGGCGTTTCCGTTTCAAGCAACCAAAACTTGTGAAACACACATAAAAGTAGTCTTTGTGTCTGCAAATAACGAGCCAATTTTGAGTTATTTAGTGTCATTGCTTTATTTTCTAACAAACAATATAGCAGAAAGATGAATCTCAAAGAAAGAGGACAAAGTGTTTATTGAAAACTCACTGAAAATTGATTATCATAATATTTTATGCTCTGAAGAAAGAAGTGACGAACAAAGTGTTTTCACTTCCCATTACATTAGAGGCTCAAAGCAAAGCATATATAGAAGAGTACATATACGTATAACCCCAATGCCTTTAAGTCTTCGACTTCACCTGAAAGACCTTTAAACACTGATCCAAGCAAAGTTGGAAGATTAACACGATAGAAGGAACCAATTTCAATGTGGATGGATGGTATGGTCTGGTTGTAACCTCTCTAGAGGTACTTGATCATACCCCGACCTTCAACGCTCACTTTCGTAGCTTGTAGCCGCTTCTTCTTTGTTCCTTTTAGCTGCTGAAGTTTCTTGTTCATCTGCAGTTATAACACAAAAGAACCAGCTCAAGGACTATTAGAGAAAAGAAAGAGCAACAAAGGGTTTTTGTTTATATACTGTCACAAAAAGGTCTCAGATTTTGAGCCAGTACAAGGCTTTCTTGAAAAGGATTTCACTTGTATTTACCATACCAAATCAGTACTTAGATGGTGTTTTGTTTGTCAGTGAAAAAAAGATAAACGGTAGAAGTCTTTTTACCTTGACCCGACGCTGGTCCTGAGAAACCTGTTTTGCACGGGCTATGATCTCATCTGGATCAATCTTGGATTGAGGACGGATCAAAAAGTCCAATGGGGTTGCTTCCGGCCTCATCGTCATTTGCCTGTCTCCCCTTGAACTCTGACCCGAAGTCAGACCAGTTTTACGTTCCCTGCATATTTTTCAACAAACAATGAGTAATGTTAAAACATAACTTTTAGAAGTTCATATATCTACAAATTTGGAAGATTTTTTCCATACCGAATTTCCAAGTCAAAGTCACCATCTCTGGACTCCATTGTCGCTTTGTTGCTAGGTCTATCCCCAGTAGAACAAGAAGAGAAGCTATGAATCAGTATATGAAATGTGAAAGCGAGTAAAATAAAAAAAATAAAGGTTTCGGGAAATACTTCTTCACTGGTGGTCTTCTATAGGGAACCCTATCTTCATCGAGATTTCTCATGTCCTCAAACCTAGTACTCTTGTTGAAAATTGGACGAGACTGCATCATCAAGTATACAGTAAGTAACTGGCTGGAATTTGATTCGAGGGATTGGAGCTCTTGAAAAAGATGATTACCCATTTATCAACCAAATCCTTAGCAAGTCGTCTGTTGGAATTAGTTTCCTCGTCGGACTTTGATAAGAACATAATGACCTGCCAAAGCCAGAACAAATTTAAGTTCCTGAGTATAAATCCTACATACCGATTCTTGTCAATTTGAATCAGGTAATGTATCCTAACCTTTCCAAGCCCACTCTTTTTCAATTGCTCCCTTCTATCATACTGGTCCAAGTCAATCGGAAACTGCAAGACAGACTCAGTAATTGGTAAAGCAGCTAAAAAGGCTCAAAATCACGGAAAAACCCTCAACAGGAAAACAAGAGCATACATCAGTAAGAACTCTTAGAATAGCTGCACGGATGTTTATATTTGGCAAGCTTCCATCTGGAAGAGGCTCAAGCCAATTCTTCAACAGGGTTAAAACTCCATGGTCCAGGAATTCTGTTTGAAGCTGCTTCCTGGATAACGAAAAATAAACGTATTACAAAACAGATTGTTAGAAAGAAACAGTATAAGATAACAGTAAGTTAGCAACTTACTTTCCAAGTACATCGGTAAGAAGCGAAAGTTTCTTAAGCTTGTTGATAGCAGGCTTCCCCTGTCTATTAAGTTCTGCATCTTCCTCAGCAGTAACCTCAAGCTCAGCCATCACATTCTCAACCAAAAGCGCAATTTCCGCAGGATTTCTTTCAGTCTTTTTCTTTTTCTTCCCCATTTTGAAAAGGTTATTTACCTCATCTTCATCCTCACCCTCTTCTGCCTGTTTATTCATAACAAAAGCATTTTGTATCAACAAACAAAAGCTAGACTCAAAGATCAAAATTGAAGATACACTACTCATACCTGAGGATAATGAGTTGGAGAACGGTCTCCAGCGTCACCTCCATACCTCTCAGAAGGATCCAAACCAGTATCGTCAATGAAATTATCATCATCCATAGTCCTAACACCTTCTTCATCATTCTACAACAGAAACGAAACACTTTTATAAGTCGAAAAAACAAAATTCTCTCTCAGGCAATCTTATAACTATAGTCAATCTACTGCACCTCTGGGTTATGAGCAATAGATTTCCACATCTCATCAATCTCTTCTGACTTCCTTTCGCCACGATTCGGAAACTTATGCCTCTTCTCCTTCCCACTACCACTACTACTTCTCTCTTTCTCCTTCTTCCTCTTCCTACCAACCTTATCATCATAATCAGTACTACCACCACCTCTTCCTCCCATAAACTCATCAAACTCAGCATCATCCACATCCTCATCAATCAATTCCGGAACATCAATAGTCACACGTTCACTAGAAGATTTCTTCACCAATCTCTTCCTTGGTTTAGCTACTTTATCATTATCATAAACAGGCGTTTGTGATCCTTCACCATCCCAATCTCCAATATCATCAGCCAGATCTTCATCAAAATCCTGAAGTGGCTCTGTAGATGGCTCGCGATCATTCCCAAAATCATCAAAGTCCACTATTGGCTCTCCATCTACATCACGGTACCTGGAAAAAAAAAATACAAAATCTTATGAATCTGAAACACAAAGGATTCAAATCAATAGGAGATTGAATCTGCCCATGAATCAAAACACTCTCTTTTCACAAAAACGAAATCGAAATTTGGGAAATTGAAAAGAGATCGATTTTGGTAACCCTAGATTCAATCAAAGGTGGGATTTTTATCTGCACAACGAAGCTAAAAATATGAAATCGAAGAGAAAGGATTAGAATTTACGGATCATCCTCGAAACCCATTTCTTCTCAGCTTCCAGAAAATGATTCGAAAGAGATAATTTACGAATTCTTTGATCTTCGAGTTGTTGTGAGAGGCGAAGAGGAGGGAAGGGAAGGGAAGGAAGAATTTGGGATCGGGCTACTATGGAATATTCGACGGTCACGATTGAAGAATTATTTTAACAGTTTAGATCTCGCCACGTCATCAATTCTCTGAGTAACAGCAATTAATTAGTATTGACTATTGACTTCGTGTTAACAAAGTCAACTGTCTCTAGTCAAAAGAGACAAAACATTAGATCAATTACTTGTGAGAGGAGTTGTGAGTTGTGACTAACTTTTACTTGTCGTTTGAACCGACTACAAATAAATATTGATGGTTTGGGGATGTTTATAATCTATACATCAAAAATGGTTAAATCGATATCAAACTTTGAATGGCATATATGCTTTCTAAAGCATAAGAGGGCTTGGTGCCTAAGATTGATGTTAACGAATTTGAATTCAAGTATGAATCTTGATTGCATTAGCTTAACGTCTTAAATTGGTGCATTACAACATATATTTGAGGATGTTGCTCTGTATACATGGACCGAGGATTTATAAAAAAAAAAACATTTTGAATCCCGCATATTTTGTCTCTCTATTGACTCATTCATCTACATTATACAAGTGTTCAAAGTCCTCGTACTCGTCATGATTCTAACATATCTAGGAACCTTCCGTCATATAATTATCTTGAACGGTTTAAGCCCCTATTCGAGAAACAGTCATGGTCGTTGTCTCTATACCAAGTGTTGGAACTAATTAATACATAGCATTGTGGAAAGCAAAATCCAGGTTCCTATATTAAGAGAACTAAACAGAAACAAAATAAAGATCGAATATTGACTAGTTTTGTTTAGAGAACATTGCAAAAGAAAAGAAGAAAAAAAAATCAAAATGAAATGCAAGAAAGATATAAGCATTGCTAGTGTTACACCTTGTTGCTTAGTTTCATCTGCTTGTCTTTACTTTTGCGCTTCGTCTTCTTCTCTTTCCTTTTGCGTCCTGCATTGTGGTTGATTTTCACCAAACTTGGAACATAATAAGAGCAAGAGCACACAAGCGGCGAAAAACAATACACGCGTTCTCCGACCTCCACAGATTCTTGGGAGTTTGCAGCTTTTTCAAGATCCACTGTTCTCAAATATCTATTATCTCCAATGACGTAAGCCGTAGAGGTTTTAACTTTGTCTGAACTAAAAAACACGACAACTTTCTTCTCTTCGTCAATGAAAAAACTGTCATTACGATCATCAAAGCGAAGATCAATGCATGGTTTCCTATCAACTCTTAAGAATTTGCTCCACGACTCGACATTAGGATCAATCTTAATTGTCATCCATATCTCTATCATCACACATGTATTTTTCCAGTATAACACTGCGACTGCAAGTTTCTCTTCTTTAACAGAAGATAGAGTCCAAGTATCCCTAAAAGAATGTTTAAACGGCAGAGGAAGAATCTGTCCAAATCTCTCGGTTGTAAAATCAAAACACAGTATAAAATCATATCCATCCTATAAATTTTTATCACCATGGGAAAGAGTAACTATTGTTTTTTTATCTACAAGAACTCTTAACATATCCAAGCGCCTGTAACGATGCGTTTTTGAGACATTTATCTTTGGTGGGGGAGGGGATAGAAGAAGTTAGTTCAAGTGGAGAAGAACTTTCTCGTACGAGTAGTTTTTTATCACATGGTTCTGACTCAGAAACAAAATAATAATCGACTAATCTTGTTCAAAGGACATTACAAAACCAAAAAAAAAAAAAAAA
>Ga0041059_1002675_pt1 | contig 13056 bp, 5 predicted proteins | sample AraColnosormetaG_FD_56232 | JGI IMG/M metagenome (GOLD analysis project Ga0041059, IMG submission 56232) | Arabidopsis roots microbial communities from North Carolina, USA - Col MF nosort | ecosystem: Host-associated > Plants > Roots > Unclassified | place: USA: North Carolina | collected 2013-09-02 | reverse complement strand
AAAAAAAAAAAAAAAAGATAACATATAATTAAAAATTGTATCTAATATATATTTTCAATCTTCAACTAGGTTCTTGACGTCGGCACAAAAAAAAGAGTAAAGAAGGAAAACAAAATTCCTGACTTTATTTTATTTAATTAATCTAGCAACAGAATTAAAAATAAAATATAATCAGGAGTTCTTACTTCTTAGCATGTGACATTGAGCTGAGTTGGTTATTACGACAGGCGATCGAATTTTATTAGTACTAATCATTATTTCCACTAAAACTAATTTGAAGTCCATGTTATTGTATTGTTAAACAAAAATAATGTCTCTGTAGTTTGATTGATATTTAATGACGTTTTAGTTCGACTAAACAATAGCGAAAAGAAGAAATTGACCAATGAAAAGAGGATAAGTTTCCAATGGTGTTGCAGTTAGTAAGGTTTTTTGTTTACTTGTTGGGTATGACGAGAAAATCTATATCAAACATTATATTATCTATCTATCTTACTCTTTCAACGTAATCTATCATATATTGTACTATGATATACATAAACGAATAATGACACAACTTATAATTTCAAATTATTACATTTTTCCAAAAGAAAACATAAATAAGACATATCTAAAGTCTTCACTGTTTTTTGCTGTATTCTTGGAGTTGGAACAACATTTCTTGGAACAATATGCTCACACTTGAAGATTATTACTACCACGTTTTTCCAATTTGTTTTCGTTTTGGTTTTCGAAGTTTTATGTTTTGGTTATAAAAAACTATAGTTGAATTCTCTATGTTTCTTGGCTCCGTAGGATTACCCATCCTTTAAGGATACTCATTGTGGTATACGAACCTTTTGAGCTTGGAACAATCACGATTTTCTCATACCGCGAATCAAAAAGCAATACACGAAAATGTAATATGATCGGTTACATGTTTTCCACAATAAATGGTTATGTATTTCCGAAACTTCCCATTGTTAAGTACTACTGAAGTAAATCCGCTTATGAAGGATTATGCAGTGAATCTATTCCTCCTCTACGATTTGACATTATCCCTGGTACCCAGGTTTTTATATGAAAACACGGGACAACACAGACTAGGAACATGGTACACGCTTGGCCTCGTAGCAATGTACTATGGGATTTGGTCGGAAGATACACACCGCTGGTGAAATGGCTCAAAATTGAGAATAGAAAAAGACTCACAGTTGCGATTTTGTCGCGTTTTTTCCTCATTCCGGAATTCTACTTCACTGCCAAGTATGGTGATCAAGGATGGATGATTATGCTCATTTCTATTTTGGGATTGACTAATGGACATCTCAGTGTTTGCATTCTCATCATATAGCTCCTTAATAAAGATTGTGGATATGATTGTTTATTTTCGTTTGCGTTTAGAATTTAATTTGCAAATAGCTTTACTAATACTAAACAATTTTTTTTGTTTTTTTTCTCTAATATAAAAACTATTTTAATATAAACGTAAATGTAACTGAATTCGAGAAAAATGAAAATGAAACACTAGCTATTTGTGTTAAAAGTTTGAAAAGGGTTACATTTCGTGTGACTTTTGCTGTAAACAACACTATGAAGGAACTCGTGCATTAACACTATATATATTCTAATATTTCAAGACAATCAATCTCTTATTTGTTCTCATTTTGTATTAAAGGAACTCGTGTTTTGTTTTTGTAAAGGGTCCGGAACAAAATGCGTTAGGGATTTACTGGTAGCGTTTCTGTTAGGAGGAGTATTTGCGGGAGTTGCCTTGGATTGGTAAGAAAAATGTCTTTTTAGTCATGAAATAAACTCTTGACCACGAAAAAAGAACAACATTATGAGCATCAATGATTCACATTGAAGATTCATTTTTTGAGTTTTTTTTGTTGTTGTTAACTTTCTTGTTATTAATGTCTAATTTGATCATGTTTAACTCTATTTCTTCACCCGCAAATTTATAGTTATTGTGTTGTGGTAAGCGGTAGCAGTACGAGGTCGAACTAAATTAAGGACCAAAAGTTACATGTTGGGATCCAGACCATGGGAAAATCCAATTGGAAAACTATTCATACATGGTTAAAAAAAGAAAAGAAGAACATATTATGAAGAACATAATTAAATTATACTATAGTCTATACATAAGGTGGAAAATTTTATGCGGAGTCGACCCGAGACAACGCGAGGTTGGGATCTCGATCAGTCTGAAACTTATATTGATCAATCTAAGTCTTTTTCTCTTTCTTGGTTTCTCAACAATTATATTGTCGAGCGATCTATCCACACGTAAATTATATCCTACACTTCAAGGTTGGCTCGAGCATCTCACGAAGGGGATCGATCTATAGGGCAGATTGATATGTTCAAGTGTTTTTTGAAGATATTTTGGTTCAAACAAGTCATCATCTCGACTGATTGATCACCAGCCAGATTAATCCATTGAGGGCCTTTTGCACTTTTCGAACTCCGTGTTTGATGCAACGGTCCCATCATATATAGTTCTTAAAATAACCTAAGTTTGGAGGGAAAAAAACACAAAAATAAAAGAAGCAAAACAAATGTTAGAAACGACTTATTAAAGCATAACACATCAACAATTCCCATCCCAATATTTTTGTGGAAGCTTTGTTTCAGACCGCTATGTAATTTGTTCATGATAGTTAATTCGTTTTCTCCATTTTGCTAAAGACTATAAATACATGTGTTTTGTCTCTTAACTCCATCTAGTTGATGATATACAGCTCTCTCTTTCTGTTACGTATCTTAAATCTGAATTTTGTTCTTTTACATTTTCAGATCAATTCAATTCACGTCACATGTTGGATATGGGCTTCGCCCCACCAACATGTTTAAAAGCCCAACACATCGAAATTAGCAACAAGGAAGGAAGGAAGAAAAGATCGGCCCGTTAAAGATAAAAGAGCCCAGCATCAAACGAAGCCCACCTCGAGGAAGTTGTTGATCAAGAGAAAGTCCCACATCGAGAAGAAAACTGTACTATAGACTGTCCTTGCAGTACTATAAATACTGACAAAGGAATGTCAGAAAAGGACACCTGAAATATGCAGAGAAGAGCAATAAAAACTTCTACTTCGGATTCAAAAGCATAAGTCTAGTTTTGACTTGTGAAGTTTGTATTTACGTAAGTTTAAGCTCGGCTGTAGAAACACCTTGTAAACGGCCGAACTTGGGGAATATTAATAAAGATCTTCCTTAAGGCTCGTCATTTCCTTTTTGGTTTGGAGGTTCGGTTTTATACACCAACATCACAGTATCTTCCCTTTTTAAAAAAAAATATTTATCTCACAGTAACATGTATATCTTCTTCTAACTGTTTTTTTTTATGTCTCCATAATGGCTTACGTCTCACAACAACTTGTTTTCTTTAATATAGATAGAGAAGACAGATTCATTTTACAAAATAAATATAACAAAACGTATATCAACATAATTAAATGATTTCCTGTACGTAGTACAAGATTAATACCAGTATATTAGAAACTTTAAGCCTCTAAGAAAAAGTAAAATTTTAATCAAAATTTAGGATTAAGAAATTCTTTAAAATGTCGAAACTGTTCAACTATTTATTCGTAAACGCGCATATTAAATACCCAAGAAAAACCATTATTTTTCGTTTAGTGTGTACCAGTGGCAAAGTAGTAGCCTAGCTATATTATTTTTTATTTTTTTTTGAAAATAATGTTAAATTATATTCCAAAAAAAAACGTTTTTACAACAAGTGCAGATTGGTTTTGAGAATTAGAGCTGAGAATAGTTTTGAACAAAAGAAAGAAACAGAGCTAAGAGATTAACTTCTTGACTGAAACCAAACTTGGAGACTTCCATCATAACGCTTGTCCCCCTTGAAACAGATAGAGGACAGCTGATTTCTAATTTGTTTATCTATCCAACCAACGAGTTGAGATGCTGTGTTCGGAGGCTCGCCGTGACGCCTACCATTCCGCTCCCTCCACACAATGTAGATTGTGGCTTGGAAAACATAGCGGCGGAGAAACCATTCCACACGGTGATGCTGAGAGTTTGTAATGGCTTCAATTATCGATTGCCAGTGTGAAGTGTACTGCGTTTTGAAAATTCCTCTCGCTAAATCTACCCAAATTGCAGAAGTGAAACTGCAAGTAAAGAAGAGGTGGTCCCGTGTTTCTAGAGTCCCTTGGCAAAAAATGCAGTCTGTTGCAGTGCCATTTGCCCAATTGATCATACGATCGCCTGTTGGGAGTCTACCATGTGCTGCAAGCCAGGAGCAGAAAGAGTATTTTGGGGTGGCATGACTGAACCAAATCACCTTATGCCATGGAACCCTAGCTGACGTAGAACGAGTATGATGCCAAGTATCTCTAGTAGAGAAAGTAGTCCTGAAAACATCAGATTTTCCTCTCCAAAGGACCTTGTCTTCAGTTTCCGTTCTAGTATCCCAAGACTTAGCCTAGCTATATTAACAGTAATGAATTTTATTAGGAAAAGTTTTCTTTTTCATACAAAACTGTTTCCAGATAACCAGAAATAGAAAATAATTAAAAGCCTTCAAATTTTAGGGGGTGTTATTGGTTTATTGATTTGTAAATCTATATAGAATTTGAAAATCTCTATTAATTATGAAATCAAGATATATGGATTTTTAAATAACATGTATTTACCCATGGATTTGAATCCTTCTATTTTTCTCTTTCAAATCCATTCAATTACATTTAAAACATAATTTGGGTTCTCAAATCCAAAAATAAATGACTATGCGAATAACAAAGGATTTTAACTAGTATTTATAAATCATCGAATCAATAACACATGATTTTAGTTAGAATTTTAAAATCAATGATTGAATAACAAATAATTTTGTTTGGATTTCCAATTCCTTATAAATCTATAAACCAATAACCCCTCCTTAGATTCTTATGTTTGTTTTGTTTATTGTAAATAACCAATTGTCAATAAATTCAAGAGATTTTTTCGGAAAAACGAAAAGCTAAATAAACAAAATATGATGAATTTTTCTAAAACTATATAGACTATTTTGTTTTGTTTTATGGTTGACGATTTAGGTCTTCTGGATTGGTGTTAGTATTTAGGTTTACTGTACAGTTTAAGGGTGGTTTAGACTATTTTATTAATTTTTAAAAACCTATACTATTTTCTGAGTTTTCAAATAAAATTTAAATTAATATCATAATTTTTCCAATGTAATTAATGGTTTATGTCTTTTATGTTAAATGTTAAAAACCATCTAATGAACGATACCATTGACCAAACTATGTATACTAATTTTCTTTGTATTACTAGTGTTGCTGTAATGGTGTTGTTCTCTTAATATGGAAGAATATGCATTTAATGATCAAAAACAAAACAATGTGACAATTTAACACTTGTGATTTTTTTTAATAAACCATTTAAAAATTATGACTTGTGAGCTAACTAGCTTGTAAGTCGTATTTTAACATTGTAGCACTTAACACGATTGAGTCTTATTCTAACATTCTAAACGTCAAACCTTGAAGCTTTGAACTAGAATTAAGAAATCAACAAACACGTTTATTGTTCATCAAGATCATAAATCCACAAACACGTTGACACTTCAAGATCATAATACTAAGTTTCCAAACACGTTGATATATAAAAACAAACATCGTAATTATTTGCGAAGAGTAACAATGGTGGCTAGGTTCGAGAATCAAGCTCCTGAAAATCTTCACGTAAGTATCCACAAAACTCAAAACTTATATCAGAAAATCTTTCATAATCGTTTTTCCTCAAGTTCTTGTTGATTTATGTCTAAACAAAAACAACAGGGGAAGTATCAAGCAATGGTTGTTTGCTGTATTCTTGGAATCGGATCTCTTGTTTCTTGGAACAGCCTGCTCAGTGTCGGAGATTACTACTACCAAGTTTTTCCGGTTTGGTTCACACAATTCTCAGATTAGAAATTGTGTTTTTTTGAAATATGATGTTTTGGTTTTATAGTAAATATTTACAGTTGAAAACTTGAATGTCTTGCATCTTCATAGGATTACCATCCTTCAAGAGTACTCACATTCGTATACCAACCATTTTCGATTGGAACAATCGTGATTTTCGCTTACAATGAATCGAAAATCAATACTCGAAAACGTAACCTGATTGGTTACATTGTATTTACAACATCCATATTCTTGCTCATCATTGTAAGTTCAAGTCTAATCTCTCATATTTTGTTTTATTGTTATTTTTTATGAAACTGGATTCTGATTCTAAAACTCGAAACAGTTGGATTTGGCAACAAAAGGACACGGTGGGATCGGACCTTATATTGTTTTATGCGCAATCGTTGGTTCATTTGGCTTCGCGGATGCTTCTGTACGAGGAGGAATGATCGGAGACTTATCGTTGATGTGCCCTGAACTCATTCAGGTTTATAAATTATAAAGATATAAGATATCGGTTTAGGTTGACTACCTTGTAGTATATATAACTTCTTGCTTCTTTGTAGTCATTCGTAGCGGGTTTGGCTGTAGCTGGAGCTCTAACATCAGCATTTAGGCTGATAACTAAAGCAGCTTTTGAGAAAACACATGACGGTCTAAGAAAAGGAGCAAGTGAGTTTAACGTTTTCTTAAGATCTCAAATCTGACAACTATAAAGCTAATTAGTGTTGAAAACTTCATGTTTTGCTTACATTTTATTTATTCATGCAGTGATCTTTTTAGCTATCTCCACATTGGTAGAGTTTCTATGTGTTCTGCTATACGCATATGTGTTCCCGAAACTTCCAATTGTTAAATACTACCGAAGTAAAGCTGCTTCTGAAGGATCCAAAACTGTTTATGCTGATCTTGCTGCTGCTGGTATCCAAAACCAATCAGTTTTGGTAAGTTTAAATCCCTCAAGATCTGTCCCTTTGTGGTTATTTTAAAATATTCTTTTAAAAACCTTCACCATTTTCTATTTCTTCAGATTCTATTCATTTTTAAAGACTCCTTCATTCTTAAGTCTTAAACATTGTTTGCTTCTTGATTATATTCTTCTATATATCCAGACTGCTGATGATGTTTCCAAGGATAAACGGCTAAACAACAAAGAGCTGTTGCTTGAAAATGTAGATTATGTAGTGAATTTATTTCTCATCTATGTTTTGACACTATCCATTTTGCCCGGGTTCTTATACGAGAACACGGGACAACACGGGCTAGGCTCGTGGTATGCGCTTGTCCTAATAGCAATGTACAATTGGTGGGATTTAGTTGGGAGGTACATACCGATGGTGAAATGGCTAAATGTTGAGAACAGAAAAGGACTAACCGTCGCGGTTTTAACCCGGTTTCTCCTCGTTCCGGCTTTCTACTTCACTGCAAAATATGGTGATCAAGGATGGATGATTTTGCTCGTTTCCATTTTGGGATTAACTAATGGACATCTCACTGTTTGCATTCTTGCCAAAGCTCCTAGAGGATACACGGTAATCTATCTACTCCATGTTTGATAGTTTCTTTGAGATTGCGTTTGTATTTAGGTTAATTGGACTAAATGACCATGAACATTGACCACTAGTTAAACTAGGTTTAGGTAAATGATTATATATATCTTTATTTTTAACAAACACAGTGTTATAATTTGAAAAAGGTATATCAATGTTGTGAAATGTAAGGAAATGTTTTTAATTAACATTAGATACCAAAACAATTATAAACATTTTAACTCTGCCTACATATACAGTTATTTTGATTTTGTATAAATTTTGGCTTTGTTTTTATGAAGGGCCCGGAGAAGAATGCGTTAGGAAATTTGCTGGTGCTATTTATATTATGGGGAGCATTTGTAGGATGTGCTTTGGGTTGGTTATGGCTTATTGGTAAGAAAAATGCCTTCTGAGTTCTCATCAGCAATAGTTTCACAGTCACAACATTATTTTTGGGGGAAGAAGGGGATCATATTACATTTTTATTGGTATAGGATTCTTATCTTCTTCATAAAATCTAGTGTTATGTTATTCCCTATTTGAGAAGTAATTTTCAAAGTATGTAAAAGTGCGCTTACAATCAACACCATTAAAACACTACAAGTCTTTCCTGTGCTGACACCTCAGCTTTTTCAGTTAACCACAGCTTGACACCTCATTAAAATCAACAGCCAATCAGAACATTTCGATTAATACACCTCATTTACGTTGACCAATAAAAACTTACTATTTTTCCATGTCATTCCATCAATTTAACAAAATTAAAATTAAGACATGGGCATAGCCCAACTAAACTATTTTCAAAACTAAAATCTACATTATATAAAAACATGGGCCTAAACTTCATAATTTAGAAAACTTAGGCCTCGGAAAATAAACCGCAGCGAATGTACCGAACCAAAACCGATGAAAAAAACTAAACCGAACGAAACAAAAAATTTGAAAATAACCGAATGGATATTAAATTCTATAACCGAAACCGAATGGATACAAACCAAAATATTTTGGATAACCAAAAATATCCAAAATATAATTATATTTTTAAAAATATTAGTTATTTCTAAACCTAATAATTAAAAATAGATATATAATAGTAAAAATACTCGAAAGTAACCAAAAATATATGAAAATATAAAAAATAACTAAACTATCCAAATAATATTTAAAGAAAAATAACCGAATAGATATTGATTTTTAAAACCGAAAGAACCGGAACTGAACCGAATCCAAACTGAAACCGAACAAAAATTTTAAAATAACCGAATGGATACTAAACTTTATAACCGAAAAAAACAATAACCGAATGGATACGAACCGATACTGAATGGATAATCGAATGCCCATGACTAAGAAAACTTATCTAAAGGCTTGACTGGTTGAAACGCAGTGCCTACATTTGTGACAACATGAGTTTACGGAATAAGATGGTTGCAGTTTTAAGCATTATAAAACTTTTTGAACGACTGGTTTAGCGGTTAAAAGTTGGTGCATTTTCGGAAGCTTTATGATTGGTTAACGGATTTACGTTTATGGTAGAAAAATTACGGGTTTATGTTTTTGGCAAGCTAATTAGGGGTTTACGTTTTTGGCGGGAAAATTTCGGGTTTACATTTTTTTGGCGACAAAATTACGGATTTACGTTTTTTGGCGGGAAAATTAAAGGTTTAGGTTTTTTGGCGGAAAAATTACGGGTTTCTTTTTTTGGCGGGAAAATTACGAAATTACCTTTTTGGCAAAAAAAATAAGAGTTTATGTTTTTGGCACAAAATTACGAGTTTATGATAATGTTATTATCATGATGATATCTATCATGACTATGGTATGTTGATATGATGATGAAGAAGATAGTATGATGATGATGGTGATGGTAGTATAATATTATGAGAGGGTAATGATGATGATGATATTGTGTTGATAATGAATAAATTGATGGGTTGATGAAGCCATTTGGAAAAAGATTGATTATATTCAATCGGTTTAGAGATTTTGGTACACTTAAGATGTCATTTTTGTTCTTTAAACTCTAATTAAATTTAACTCTATGGTATGGTTATTCGATTCTCCAATAATCTAAGTTTCAATTTTTAAGTTTTGAAAAACAAACAAACATAGCTTTTAGCTTTTTATTCTTCTTCAACATATGAATCAAGTATGCATGTGGAACATTAAAATCAAAGATGATAACTCCATATAACATATTCTTATAAATCTACAATGACTTTAACCTTACCAGAATTAACACCTGATGATTTTTAACTCTTTTCACTTTTGTTTTGTAATGACTCTTCTAAAAAGATGTTCGTAATGCAAAAAAATTAGCTTCCAAAACTTATAAAAGCTATATAGATCTTACTTAAAAAAAATTAACAAATGCATTGAGCTCTTAATCACTTTCTAATGAATTCTTTTGTTCTACATATATCATGAATCATGACAAATAACATTAATACCTACATACAACTTAACAAAATTACATTTAAAAGAAAAAAGCCTGCGACTTGGCGCCGGTTTCGCCCTAGAATGAATAAAAGTACTTTATAAGCTAGCTTACACTAACACAACTTGTTTAAGATCAAATTAGTGAATATGCATTATATAAGAATCTATATGTGAGTTTTGGTCTAAATTCACAAAGTATGAGAAAGACTCTATTCAGTATAAAGGGTTCTAAGTTCAAATGAAAAGCAAGGAAGAGATAAGAGTTTTTGGGTCGCTTAGAGGGTTCACTTTATGCGCCAAGTTTGAGAAACAAAAGGAGATCTCTTAAGCTCTCTCTCATGACATCACATTGTCGATTTCGTACAAGCAACAAGAGCAGACAACCAGAATGGTTTCTTCAATCAAGCCGCCTAAGAGATTGCAGCAATTCAGGCCCGTAATTGCAGCTGGAGCACCTGACTTGTGTAAGATTCAAGCATGAGCGTGTCGGGCAACTCTAGATCCTTCTTTTTGTCTCTTTAAAGGAGTTGGTTGTGTTGTGTTGCTTTGTAAGGTGTGAGAGAAGTTTGTAACAAAGAGAGAAAGTTGTAGAACCCTAAAGGCTCAAGATAAGAGCAAGTTCTTAGTGGATTTCCGAGAAGATCTCGGCGAGACGTAGGGATTCAAGTTTGAATCCTGAACTCGTTAATTCATGTGTGTTCTTACTTTCAAGTTCCGCTTTTTACAAATGAGTGAACAACAGAGTGAGTTGAGAGGTCTGAGATTAGACAAAGTACAACTCGAGAACGTTCTAAGCCTCACATTATATTAATTAAACATATGTGTTTATCTCTTCAAAATGTATAGTAACCTTTAAACCGAAAAAGTCTACACTCTTGCCATTGCGAATAAAAGAGGTTACTAATCATACCCCATTTCTTGATTTTTTGAGGCAAAAAGTCAAAAACAAGTAAACATATGTAAAATTCAAAAGGTTATACAAACATCTAACTCATCTCAGATTAGAGGAGCAAACCAAGGAAGACAAAAATCTAACCCATCTCAAGAGGAGCAAACCAAGGAAGACAAAAATCTAACCCATCTCAGATACGGTAGGACGTTGGCCAGTGTGGTCCGACAATTTTGAGTACCCTAGGCAAAAAATTTAAAGAATTAATTGTAAGAAAAGGACTAAAAAACTAGAATCTTATAAGATCCAGCACTTTCGCAAGTGTTTACAGAAACAGGCACTTTTCCTCTTGTAAAATGACGATGTTACCCTTGTTAATAATTTGTTAATGAGACATGATTTTTTTAGTGCCAAAGACAGTGACGATGATGAGCTTCGGTCGGCGACTATGCGTCTATGACTGTTTTTAGACGGTGGTGAGAATCGTGGGTGACCGAGTGGTGGCTAAATATAAAGATAATTTTAGATTTTTCTCATATTTTTTCATACTTTTGTCTTGCAAATCTGGTAGAGATTTGATACACAGAAACTACTTCCATATACTTTATCAAAATCTCCAATTCTAAAAGTCTTTGGAAGAAAAAATACAGATTTTAACCTTCTCAATTTCGAATTGTTAAACTATTACAAAGTAATCAAAAGGGTTTTCAAGCTTTTGTGTTGGGTTAGTGTTAATTGGTCCATATTATATTATCTTCTCCGATTGAGTAGACAAATATGATTTCTTCTTCTTCAATTGATGTGGCTTCTCCAAGCCATAACATCTACAGTTTTCATGAATTTCTCATCGATCTGGAAGCTATGAATTGCTACGACATCTTCAAGTTTGCTTCAGATTTGTTAATGCTCAAATGTTACATGAAGACGACACGAGATTCACAATTTGATGGAAATAAAGGAGGAAGAAAATGAATCTTCACAATTCCTTTAATTTTCCTTTTGGGTTCATTATGTACTAGTTTTCTTAGGGTTTAGTTTTTGTAAACGCAGTCGAAGATGAAAGAAGCCGGTTCACTATGTATACATCTAAATCTCAAAAAATTTGTTTAATTTTTTTTTATTGGGTTGTCTATATAGTATCATCTTAGGGTTTAGTGTTCTTGAATCAATGGAAGATTGTATAATAAAGATTTTTGGGATGTTAGATTTTCCATTTTATAAGAAACGAGGATTGAGGAGAAGCTGTGAAAATGAAGGAAGAAGGAAGAAAGAAGGAGAAAGAAAAGCTGATGTTGCAGGGGTATGCAAGGATATAATCGTAAAAGCCTTAAAATCAAAGATTTTGATAAAATTGTTCCTATTTTAACAATAATCCCAAATTTAAAACATACCTTTTCGTATATCATAAAAGAAAAACTACATATAATATTAATATAAATAAAATCACATAGTCTAGCTCTAACAAGTAAAGAAAAAAGGTGAACACAAACAGCAAAAAAAATTACTAATTCATATTGTGAAGCAATTACCAATGTGAAGAACTATAAGAAAAAAATAATCAAAAAGGTATGTATCAATAGTACGTACTATAAAAATATGAAACTTACTAAGTTTGCTTCGACCATTTTTTCATACAAATCAAATCCAAAACATCATTTTTTATGAAAATGTTTTTTAAAGTTTTAAAAAATAATATTTTAAGCAAAAGAGAGTTTATGATTTGAAAATAAATATATTTCCACTTTACTAAACCAGAATTTTATAATCAAAGATAATAATTAGTTTAAATCTAAAAATAATAATACTGTAAACCTAGTTTGGGGTACAATTCTAACCCACTTGCATTTAAATGGCTTGAGAAGTATGACGTGGAAATGTGTTTGTAGGAAGTCTACGAAGCTGTAGCTAGCTAATAGAATGAATGCATTAGACTAACAATAGTACTATTAAGTGGAAAATAACAATTAAGACATCGTTTTGTTATTTTGACTAGTATCATCTAATCTAGTACTAGTAAATTTTGATATTTGACTAACACGCCAGATTTAATGTTGCATGGTTTAAACAAATAATTGTTAATTTATGTAGCAATTAAGTATAGTAAGATTTGCTTAGATTGACTCAACTCTTAACATAAATAACTTAAATGACACACGTTTGTTTCAAAAACTGTAGTAATCCATATCTTTGGTAAAAAAACGAAATAACCTTAATGATTAATTGTAATCAAATTAAAACAAAAAATAAAAAATAAAACAAATCTTTTATATTTTAAAGCACAAGTCACTCCACCAATAAA
>Ga0041059_1002674_pt1 | contig 13060 bp, 4 predicted proteins | sample AraColnosormetaG_FD_56232 | JGI IMG/M metagenome (GOLD analysis project Ga0041059, IMG submission 56232) | Arabidopsis roots microbial communities from North Carolina, USA - Col MF nosort | ecosystem: Host-associated > Plants > Roots > Unclassified | place: USA: North Carolina | collected 2013-09-02 | reverse complement strand
GTTAACCGATTATGTGTAGCCAGCAACAAAAAAAAAAAAAAAAGAGAATTTAGACGTCGTTCCAGGGAACCAATTATCCTTATGTCAATGTCTTACTTCACTGACTTGTCGGATTTGCTATTGAATACTTATTATTCAGTAGGTTAAAAGTTGGGTTTAAAATAGATTAATTAACATAATTTACAATGACTAATATTGGGCTCAATCGATGCCAACCAATGGTTATTGTTTACTATTTAGAATAAATCAAGATATCAAAATTCATAAAATGACTCAAATACCTTAAAGAGAATGTAATTTGTAACTTAATAATCCAAGATTAAGGAACAAGGCAATTATAATATAAATTCATAATGTTAGAATCTTTTAGTTTCTCTTTAAGGTATTTGATGCTGGTAATGTTAGTATTCAGGATCTCTATATCACGTTCAAGTTTGGTACAATCCTTATGTGGTTAATAATAGTACATTAAACCTAAACCAAAAATCTAATAATAATGACATGGATTTTTAAGTCAAACCAAAAATCATTAATTTCGGTTTGGTTTGGTAGGGTTTTGAGATACGGTTTTTTTGTCCAAGCCAGGTACTCTATTCCAATTTTCGATATGGGTTTATCCAATCGTGGCATGTTATAACTTATAACTTGAACTAAACCAACAAATTAACATTGACAATTGTTCGAGTCAACTTAACAGCACGTGCACATATGCAATTGAATTTTTTTTTTTACTTATCAAAAGATCTCATTTTGCAAATATGCAATTAACCCTCTTTAACTTTTTTTAATATCAAAAGATCTCATTTTGCTTTTTAAGTATTAAAAGATACTTTTATTTTAGTGTAGGATATTATTTTCTAATTTGTATTGGTTTTTGCTTCCATCAATTAATTAAAAGCAAATTTTACATAATGTATATATTATCTGAAATTGTTCTCTTTTTTTATTTATTTATAAAGTGTCACTCAAGATGGAAAAATCTCATTTTTAATATTATTTAATTTGAACTCTTTATATATCTTATATGTTTCTTACCCTCTTGATTAAAACTCTTTCTTACATCTAAAAAAATCACGTAACTTAATATGAACATGAAGAATCTCTACCTTGCAATTTTATATCTCTTGGCGGCTTCAACACTTCCATTTGCCATTGCTTCGGACCCAAGCCCCCTTCAAGACTTTTGTATCGGTGTCAACACCCCAGCTAATGCTCGTATGTAAATGTTGATTTTGTAATCCTACTTAGGCTCATCGTTTACTGATCATATATATATATATATATATCACTTAATATTTATTTTATGATTTATTTGGACACTATACAATTTATATTCTACAGTGTTTGTGAACGGAAAATTCTGCAAGGACCCGAAGCTTGTCACAGCAGATGACTTCTATTTCTCAGGGCTTGACAAGGCAAGAACTACTGAATCTAGTCCAGTTGGGTCTAACGTGACAACCGTGAATGTTAATCAGATTCCAGGGTTAAACACCCTTGGAATCTCACTTGTCCGTATTGATTATGGAATTAATGGACAAAACCCGCCTCACACGCATCCACGCGCTACCGAGATCTTGCTTGTCCAAGAAGGAACTCTTTTCGTTGGTTTTTTCTCATCATTCCCCGAAAATCGCCTATTCAACAAAACGCTCAACAAAGGGGATGTATTTGTGTTTCCAGAGGGACTCATTCATTTCCAAGTGAACATTGGAAAACAACCCGCTGTTGCATTCGCTTCTCTAAGTAGCCAAAACCCTGGTGTCATCATTATCGGTAACACCTTGTTTGGGTCTAAACCGCCTATAGACCCGAATGTTCTTGCAAAGGCATTTCAGTTGGATCCTAAGGTGATCATTCAACTACAGAAAAAATTCGGATAAAATGAAAAATTATTGTGGTTTCAATTGCTTTCATATTTTTTCTACCTTAGTCCGTATAATGATCATGCATGTATATATCATCCGTTCATCAATAACGTGACATGATGCTTGGTCAATGTTTTTTCCTTTCATTTGATTGTGATAAAATACCCTCAAACTAGTTGTAATGATCTTTTCTTAGTTATGCCTTAAGCAACTATATTCCAATTTCTTCTAATTTTCAACATTGATTAGACTTACATATCTGGTTTTCAGTCGTGACTTGTTTTGTACTGAAGGGACAATCAAACCAAACCAACAAATTCACAATAACGTTTCTTCAACTCAACAGCACATGCAAATGAGAATTAGGAATATTATCAAAACTAGCTAGCACGTATAAATTACAAGTTGAGGAAATGATATGATATCATTAAACATATCGCATATTCTTCACATACCATTTCAAATTTCAAATGCATCATTTGAAAATATTTCATAAATATATATTTTATTTTTCGGTTCAATAGAAATATTACCACCATAAAACATTGGCCGGTATTGAGACTTGAGAAACACGACTAAATTGTTTTATAACCATTTTAAATGTCTAGTTCAGAAAAAGTCGCGTTTTTTATTTCGTTTTAACTGTATATGGACTGGCTCAAAACCTAAATCATCTATATATTGAGCTCTATGTCTCATATGTTTCTAACCTATGTGTATGTTTTGGCATTTGCACCTTTTAGCTTGATTCTTTTTGCTTGAAACTTTCTTACTCTTAAGTTTAATTAAAATACCAGATCAAATGGTACCCAAAAAAAGTCTATGTATTATTGCTGGCCCATGGGCTTCGCCAGTCTTAAAAGTTATAACTAACAGCTATATGTTTTCGATGGAGAAGTTATTTAGGGTTTAATATAGTAGAACATCATCAAGAAATAGCCAGAGATATACTTCAAGTTCAAATAGAGTTATACAGAAATAGATATATAATAAGATTATGCTGCTTATGGTTATGTACATATGACCAGAAGACTCTTAAATGAGAACAAAAATATGTGTCAAAAAAAAAAAAAAATTTATAATTATCTTCTCTTGTTTCTTCATATACGTCTTCTGTATCCTCTGCGTGCATAAAATCTATATTATTTTATTTAAAAAGTTAGAAATTAGTAGGGTGAAATCCTAAGATGGAAGCCTTTTGGTGCAAAAACTCTCGGAAACACCATTAATTCATCCCCTCCTATTTCCTCCCATCTGCCATTATAATAATACATCAAAAAGGATTTTAGTATTAACACAAACTTCTCAAATCAAACAACAATAACTTCAAACAAAACAAATACATTAGATCATCACCATGAACACACCTGTATCTCGTAACAAAGTAATGGAGAAAGCTCGAGATCTCGACAATCCCTAGTTCCTTACCAGGACAAAGCCTTGTCCCACCTCCAAACACAAAGCATGAGTTTTGTGACTCCAAGCTCTTCTTCTGCATTAAAAATTTGATAAAACCCTCATTTTCATTCAAAAGTTTGCACTCAAAGAAAAACAAAGCAAACGATAACTACATAATAGTCTTTCCATTTTAAATTAAGTTTCGTTTATAAATTTATATATATACAATGTAAGAGATTGTTAGAATGTACATTTTACTCTTAATAATCCACGATCATTTTGTCTGACTAAGTCCTAATATTATCTTTCTAGTTAATAAGTTTTACAAGTATAGTAATACAATCGTAAATTTGGTTTAATTAGCATTGATAAAACAAAACGTCATTGAAACAAACAAAAAAAACGCTAAAATGACCTTTCATATTAAACTCTAAAACGACTTACCATCCATCTCCATGGATTAAAGATCAATGGGTCTTCATAAAGATTTGCATCGTAATTAATTTCCCTCGTGTATACATAAATTCTCCATCCTTTTGGGATTAAATAACCTACAATTATTAAAGATTCATGATCAGAGAATACTAAAATCAATTAAAGAGAACACAAAAAAGGTTTATATTCTGTCAAAATTATTGCAACTGAAATACCCAAAGATGGCTCACACAAAAGAGGATGCTTTCATAGCTGGATTTGGTTGGTATTCATAATACACTCTAAATCATTGATATACTTAAGGTCCACCACATGCTCACATTATTTCTCTCCTTTTCTTTCATAAAATTATAATAAACCCGACAAAGGAATTTTGATAAAAATAGATATATTGTACGTACCGTTGATTTCCAAGTCACGAGTAGTTTTCCTTAGGACCCCATTAACGATCGTTGCCAATCTTGATGTCTCATAAATCACCTGTAATAAATCATTTATTATAATGAATTTCTAACGAGTAAAGACTAATGCTTAGTTATTGTTAAGTATAACATTGATGTTTAATAATACTCACAGCTCGAGTGAACTTCATTGACTTCACGTCCTCAAGACCGAGTGGTTCGTCCTGTCGTTTTCTTTCCCTGAATGCCAAATGCTCAGCCTGTATTTTCCAAAACAATCCCAAATCAAAAAAACCGAACCGGATTAAACCAGATAATCGAAAAAACAGTTATGTTTCTTTTCTTAGGGACATACTCTTAGTTCTTGAAGAGCTTTTGGGTGATCATGAAGGTACTTAAGAGCCATCATTGAGGTCGTAGAGACAGTTTCGTAACCCGAATACAAAATCGTCACAACTTGGTCTCTTATCTCTTCATCGGTTAACGGGTATCGGTTACCTTCCTTCTTCATCAAGTAACCTAACATGTCTGTGAATGTTTCTCCAGAATCTCTACGTTCTTGCATCAGCTCTCTTAGCAACCTATCAATGTTATTTCTTGCCTGACAAGAAACCGAGAAAAGTTCAGCTTCTGTAATTTTTCTCATTTAAATTCTTATTGAGGTCGAGTCGAGTATTTTTACTTGGATTCCGCAACGATAATTTGTGCCCGGAAGATCAATCGGAACGGATAAAGTCCCAACAACAAGCTTGAAGAATGCAGTTTTGAATTCTTCAACAAATGGTTTTCTTAAGTTCCCAGCGATTTGTGTCAGTGAAGATAAAAATGCCATCTGAAACCCACCCAAGAAAAAATTACTTAAAAATACACAAAATATACATAAATAAACAAAAGCAAATCTGACAAATATTCTTGGATATAAGCGAAGACAAATATTCTCAATTGTTTACTATTATACACCCATCCATATAAGATTATCAGTTTGTTTATCAGTCTCTATCAGAAACTGTAAATTTTCTTTACTTAAAAACAGAGAATTTCTAAATAATCATTCCTAATAAAATCACTAATCAACAACTACTTCATTTTTTAAAAAAAATTTCTGACATATAAAAACAGTGTAGACTGAAAAAACAGAGAAGGTAAAAAAAGTAAAAACAGAGAAATGTAAAAGATAAAAATACACATACATGTTTGGTCTTATCTTGGATATCAATAACCTCAAGCTCATTCCACTGATCAAGATAGCTTCTCATGAAGTGATCAACTTTAGGCAAGATATGATCTCTCATCATGGTCGAGCTTATGAGAGACAGAAGCGAGCCTCTCATAAGCCGGTGGCTCGAACCGTGAACCGCAGCCATGTTACAAGTCCCAAGTATATCAAGCATCGATTGTGGGTAACCAGGAACCAAACCTTTTGATTCGTTCTTTAAAATGTATCTGTTTACTTCTGAGTCCATTGAGATTAACGTTGGACAACCTAGAAGATGAGATTTGAAGAAACTCCCGTATCTGTTGATTCTAAGTTAATTTTTAGCGTAGAGAAAAAAAAAATCTTGATTTGAGTATTTTTCTTACCGGAGTCTTTGGTTTCTCATGAAGTTGGGGCCTTGTTTGAGAAACTCGGTGGTTTCGCCAAAGATTGGCCAGCCCATGGTTCCAGGAGGAAGACCATTCTTGGTATATCGCATCTGATTCCATCGAAGGAGAGCGGAACAGAGAGACACGATGATCAAGAGAAGACCCATCATCACCATCATTGCTCCCATCTCACTCTGTTTTCTGCTCTGTTTTAAAACAGATCACTCTGTTTTTTCTTTCTCTTGTTGTCTCTATTATTATGTACTATGTTTTGAAACAGACCAGAGAAAGAGAGAAAGAGTGAGAGGGAGAGAGAGATGGCTATGGAATGTGGTTGAGACTAGGAGGATGTGTTTGCAAGTGTTTATATAGAAAGCTAAGTCAAGTCTTAAGTGCAGCATGCTCAAGAGAGAAGATTGATAAATGAACTTACTAGAGAAAAAACAAGAAATTATTACACCAACTCTATGTATATTTCTTATTCTATGGCTTCGGATAGTATGTGGGAAAACATGACATATTTGTCACTTTTGTTGTCTCCTAGCATGAAAATAAGCATGATGGTGTTCAAAAGAGTTATTTCAAAGCATAATATATTTTTTTATCACGAATTATAAGTCGTTTGTGTAATATTGGGAAAGTGTCATGACAAAACACGGTAATATATGCATGTGTGAATTCTAGAGAATAAATTTTTGATAGTAGTACAACAAAATCATTGATCATATTGTAGAGATATAATAATATAGAAACGCGATCATATACGGGATTCGAATTTGGTGTTCAACCATTAAATCTTTTGATAACTAATACTAGACAAAAGAATTTTACAAGAAAATGCTAGACGCCAACAACCCAATGTCTAGCGTCTAAAATGCTTAATCAGAACATAAAACAGTTTTAGGCACTTTAAGCGTTTACAACAAAACATATTCTAAATATGATATTATAGACAAAAATCATATAAAACTTTCTATTATAAAATTAAAAAAATATTAAATCGTAAACAAAAATTAGATAAAAATAAATATTTTAATGCATATCAAACAATATAGGAAACTTAAGCTTATAATTTAAATTTATGTAGTTGGAAATTGAAAATTTACAATGAAACAAAATATATATGATTTTAGGCGACCAAAACAGCTAGCTCCTAGGCAACCGCGTAAACCGCTTTTTCGAACACATGTTTTTCTGATAAGAATTTTTCTATTTGTTTATAAATTGGTTACAAATATTAAATACAATTCAGTAAAAAGTTGATAACGGTTGATTAGATTTTTCAACTAAATATCCTTTTTAAAAATAAATTGAAATGATCTAGTCTTGTATATCTTCTTACATTTTAGATTAGCAGTACAATTTCATTATATAAAAAAAACTGAAGATCAAGTGAAGTGTGGGGTCCGACAAGTTTGATCCAGTTTGATCCATTAACATAAAAATAAGTAGATTCAATTTTTATTTCTTAGGTGAATTTATAAAATCCTAAAAAGGTATAAATTAAATAACATTGCAATTTTTTATTTTAATACTAGAAAGGTGAAAAAGTAGGAAGTAGAAAGAGTAGATTTTAAAGTTAATTTCTCAAGATCTTTGACATGAATATGTTGTTCGGTAGTTGGATGAGGAAGATTCCTCTGTTCATTTCATATTAAAGTTTGTGCTTTATAACTGAATCGTGATGGGTTTTCTTATAAATAAAGAATTTGTTATTAAAGTATAGTTGGATAGAAATTAATATTTAGATATCATGTACTTCAATTATCGCTGTGATAGAGTGATAACTTTGATCACGATTTGTATTTTGACTATTTTCAGTTATTTGGTTAATAAAAAAAGGTTTCTAAAAAAACCAAATTTGATTGCTTTGGGTCCAAACGGATTCTCGGCGGGATCTTTCACTTTTAGAGGCTGATTGGTTCTTCTTTACCATTTATAAATGCTGTGTTTGCGGATGGTACCGGTCATTAACGATTGAATATTTTAAATTAAATAAATTCTGTAACAAGATGCATAGTACTTGACGATTTGTGGCATCGTCGACTAGGACATTTTTCTACTAGTATTTTACTTTCTTTACCAGAATGTCATCTTTTTTGTAAGGTTTTGACAAGATTGATAGTTGTGATACTTGTTTTTGTTCTAAACAAACACGACAAGTTTTTCCTATTAGCAATAATAAAACAATGAAATATTTTCTTTAATTCATGGCGATGTATGGCGGTCGAACAGAACTCCATCCACATCAGGTGCTGTTTATTTTTTCACATTAATTGATGACTATTCTCATTCGGTTTGGACATATCTCATATCTTTCAAAACTGAAGTTTCGCAACTTATTCGTAACTTTTGTGCAATGTCTGAACGTCAATTCGGTAAACAAGGTAAAGCCTTCTGCAACGACAATGGAACTGAATTCATGTGTCTCACCTCATACTTCCAAACACACGGCATCCTTCAATTTTAGTCCATTTCAAGTTGCTTTTCAGGCCAGCTTCTGATTTCAACATTTTACTCGATTTGATTTTTATGTTGTCATTGTTATTCCCGTGTTCTCGTGTCGTCGGAAAATAAAAATCACCAAAGAAGTAAAAGAAAGCAAAAAAAAGGGAAGAGAAGTTGTAGGGGTAAAAGTATTTAAATGATGTTGATCCAATCATCCAACTAATAATCAAGTTCATGGATACTAATGATAATACCCTTTTTCTTTCTTTTTTAACTAGGTTAAATTTTATTTAACTTACGAATAACTCTTATTTAGTCATATATTTAAAATTAGGTACTAATAGAACTAAATAACCACGAAATTTTGTTTATTTGGAAAAATGTATAAGTGGCAAAACCTTAATTAAATAGACTTTCCGTGATGTGTGGGCTGCTGCATTCTTTCGGTCATCACATGTTGTGTAAGAATTTTCCTCTAAGGTGACGACCGTTGTGATTGGGTCCATGTAGGTGATTATTGTGAAGTCAATTCTCTAGGGGGGAAAAGTAAGAAGAGCATAAACACAAATGGCCTAAAATGGGTAAGCGTGCGTCCATATGGCGTTAAGAGTCAATGGCGGAAGACGGGAAGAGTCGAGGCATGAAAGTCGATGATGTGAGTCTAACGGACGTGAGAGCCAGCGCCCAGTGGTGTGTGTTGTGGTTTCGTATGTTAAAGGCAAAACTCTCCATTATCAACCTATAGCGTATGTAGAAATGTTATCGTGTTTAATAATTACTTTTTCACTACCCAAATCCAACAATTATTAGTTTTAAAATCAGTTTTTCAACTAACAATGATCCCAAAATATGTCAAATTATGATATTCTCTAACTTTCTTTGTTTTCATAATGAATGCCAATATTTTTTATTTCTTTTTATATTACATGGAAAAAATTAGGAATCTAAAATAAGGAAAAAAAGAATTGTTACTGATTTATAATCACAAAAAAATAAAAACATAAAAATTGTGAACCTTGAACCTTCAGAAATTGGATCGATTTCATGTTCTAACTTGATTTAAGATCGGATTCAAAGAAAACGTAAAAGAGACACACGGGAATTTATCGAGTTCAGGCTCCGATGTGGAACCCTACGTCTCGCCGGAGATGTCTCCGGAATTCACTAAAACACTTAGCTCAAACTCGAGCTCTTTCTCTCTACAATTGTTCTGTTCTCTCTCTTACTCTCTCTCGATTCAATACACTTCTGAATCGATAATGAAAACTGAGATTACAGATGAGTACTTAATGAAACAGAAGAAGACGAGTTCTCGGATAAGATAATTCCGTTAGAGATGGACGGGCCAGATTGCTCCACGTGTCGCAATCTCCTTAGCTCGCCTAAAACAGACTTCTGAAACCTTCTGATTCTCTTAGAGTGTTTCTGAGACTTAGCATATAGATCAACAATCTTCAAAAATAAAGAATAAAAAGTTAAAAATAGTATAATAGTGTTGAATTTTTTTAAATAAAACCACTGTATACTGTAAAAACTAAATGAATATTAAATTATTAGGTAAAGTAAAGAGAATATGACATGGAATGTAAAGTAGGATGTTGAAAGAGTAAACCATTGTACATAATCTAAAAGGGTACAACGTTTTTAATTGAAAATAATTAATGATATAAAATTAGTAAAAAAAGGCGGTACAAAATAACAATATGAGATATCAGTGCACGAAAGTTGAAATATCACTTTTAAAAGTGTTTTTAGGAACATTTTTATGATTCGTAATAATCAAAGTGGTATATCACATCAGTACATGATTACCAATCAAAACCAATAAACAAAAAAATGACACCGAACAAAAACTTAGGGGGCTAAGACTTTTCACGAGAGTGTCAACGATCGGTATTAGAGTCCACCAGGGGTAGCTGCACCCTCTCCTACACCCACATACCATTGACCTGGGTCAGCTAAATATGTTACAAAGTATTAATAACGTCAATGCGTCATCTATAATTAAAATAAACTCCACAATTCGTAATTAAGTATTCTAGATTACTTTATGAGAGATGGAACTGGAAGAATGCATACTAGAAACGGTTTTATAGTTTTACTTTTACGGTTTTACTATCTTCGTCACCATCATTGAGGCTTGCTCACAAGTCACACACCCTCTCGCACATATTATTATTCTTTTATTAATCAGTTACACATTTCATCAAAATAAACAAACTAGTAGTCAGAAAATAAACGAAATCTATACCTGGAAAAAAATTAATTATAAGATAAATACTAATAAAATAATAAGAAGAAGAATATGCATAAAGGTGTACGTATAGTTGTGCCTTGTGATGATTGAGCGCACGTGTGGGTATGGCCATTGGTGTCCGTGTCTACATTCACTGAAGTTGACTTCTTTGTCTCCCCCACTCTTTTGCTCTTTTGCTCTAGGCATAACCATGATTACGGTTATAATTATACTTACTATTTACTAACAGTTAAGATACATGTAATCTAAATCCTCTTTCTCCTTAAACCTAATAGTCGCTCTTCAACTTTATTGTCTTGGCCACGATCTGACCAGCGCGTGATGGCTCCCAGAGTGTCGGCTTCGATCCTCTCCTTCTTTTATTGTCTTTGTTTTCTTCGGGCTTGAAAGTATGGTGGTTTTAGCAAGTTGGTTTGAGTTGTTGTTGATGGAGTTTGGTTCTAGGCGATCAAAATCGAAAGGGCTTTTGGTCAATGGTGATGATGGAGTCGTCGTTCTCACTATCGCATCTCTGTGTGGTGCCTCTTCTTGTCCCTAACCTCATGCTTCATTGTGTTTGGAGCATCTTTGGCTTTTTCTGATCTGAACAGCGGTTTTGTATTCTCGGTGACCCAATTCTCCTATCGTCTCTCATGCTTCTTTTTTTTCTTTGGCTCTTCATTAATTGTGTTTGGTTTAGATCTTCTAGTTTGAGTCGAAGGTTTAGTTGATGCTTTTGGGTTGGGCAGAGATTAAGTTATGCTTATTTTGGGTTCTAACTCTTCGGATTATTGTATGGCTTTGCGGTGCTTTCCGGATTAGTGGTTTGCTTGCTTTAACTCTCTGCTTTGGGTTCCTAGTTCTTCTTCGCTGTTTGCTTCCTCTCAATTGTGCGTGGACTCTGGTGGACTAGTTTCGTGTTTGGAGTTTGTCTCTCGGATGATACATCGATGCAGGTGCATCTACTAGTTCTTTTCTGGAGCCGTCTTCGGTTTTGGTTGTTGCGTTCTAAGCGCGACAATGGTTTCATTCACTAGTTCTTCTCTTGCGAGATCGTGACCGATTCATGTGTGTAGGTGACATTGATTGTTTTAAAATTTTCATAAACAAAAGTATAAATGCAATGCTTCGTCTGATAAATGGAGCTCCAAAAGTCGCTATAGCAAACTCATAATTCGAACCATTTCCAACGAGTAAACCACAGTACAGTCACAGTCCCTTGAGAGACCTAAGCTTACAAAGGGAGCAAAGATTTCCATAGTTAAAGAGCTCATTTAGCCATAAAGGATGACCGTGAGTGATATATGATTAGAACCTGTTTTCATTAGTCACACACTCACACTTCAACTCTTCATACTCCAAACTCGACTCATTAGATATGAGCCAAGCCTCTGCGACTTTCATAGATAATGATACTGGAAAGAAGGCCAAGCTCTAACTTATTATCAAATATGTGATTTTGATATTTTTGATGACATGTAAAGTGTTGTAGTTGCGACCCAATCAAGACTGATTTTTATTTTTTACAATATGGTTTAGCAAAAAAATTAAGAGATCATTTATAATGAACCTGCAATATTAGGCCCATATGTTTATTATGATTTCTTACATCTTTAGGCCCAGATTTTAATCGTCCAGGCTCAATATTAGGCCCATAACGTTCGGTTTGTAGTTGTACAATCGCAAAAAACGTAGGTAGTCCCGCTAGTTCAGCTACTGTTACTTCCACTAACTATCCTTCGTCTCTACAGAGCATCAAAGACTTCCATGTCTTTACAATTCAGTCCTCACGACACCTCTGTAATTACCCTTTTGCCCTCTGTCCTCCATAACTATCCTTGTCTCTCTTCCCTCTCTATTTCTCGCGGCTTCACCAAAATCAATACCCCAAGCGTTCGGATGATGATCATTTTCTCTTTTTATTACTATCATACACGGCCGCTAGTCCCGCTACTGTTACTTCCACTAACTGTAGCATCAACAGTAGTGGGCTTTTACTATTTTAACATCAACTTCAACTAAAGATAATCGACAAGTTGTAATAACGAAATTGTACAAATGTTTATGTCAGTATGTAATAAAGCCACAATATTCTCTGGCGAATTATTGGTAAACAACAAAATTGTGGCAAAGAAAAAGTGATCCTGTTACAGTTATTTGGAAAGTTAGAAAAAAAAAATAAAAAAAATCCATGAACAAAAAAGAAGATGGCTGGCGTTTTCATTGAAAAAGTGATTTGATTTGATTTTTCTTTTTTAAAATAATACTTTGAACGTAAGTTAATGAATAACAAACCATTAAAAAAAAAAGTAAAAACCAATATGATCTAATATCTTATAAATATATATAATACATTAAATTATAAATGAACCTCAATCTTGATACCTAAATCTATATCACTAGATTTTAACCCGCGGTATACCGCGGGACGATTTATTTTTTAAAAGTAATATATATTAAAACTTGCAAATTTTATTTTTACATAATATTTATATTTTACAGTTTATAATTGTTATTAAGTAACGCTATACCATGAATTCATGAGACAATTGTTAAAAAAACTGAAGTTTTAACCCCTATTAAAACAGTATATTAATAATATTTTAAAATTTTATAAATATTGATTCAAATACATCAACCATATAACCCAATTCCAAAATAAAACACGTTCTTTAATTTATTTACCCGTC
>Ga0041059_1002673_pt1 | contig 13064 bp, 7 predicted proteins | sample AraColnosormetaG_FD_56232 | JGI IMG/M metagenome (GOLD analysis project Ga0041059, IMG submission 56232) | Arabidopsis roots microbial communities from North Carolina, USA - Col MF nosort | ecosystem: Host-associated > Plants > Roots > Unclassified | place: USA: North Carolina | collected 2013-09-02 | reverse complement strand
TCCTCCACGTAAAAACAAAAGCGTAATCACCAACTAAGCAAACACTAGACAATCATCACTAAGAAAAAAACGAGCGTGACTAAAACCGATATGAACATATATAAACTCAATCACACAACAAATTAAAGAAAGTTCCTAGCTGTCACCTCATCATCTCCATCGTGTTTTCTTTAACGTCTTCAATTCAATTTTACTCAGATTAGTAAACGTATTTTCTAAATGGTTCCACATAGACTTGAGTCCTCCTTACTCAATCAGAAAAAGCTATAGAGCAAAGTGGAACAATTTAGAGAATGTTGAAACTCTCTGTTTCTTCCATTTTACTTAGTATGGCAAGTTTATGCTACGTAGAAGCCAATCTTTTCGTTTTACATACAAGAATCTGTAAAAAGTAAAGTAGAAACACATAGACACGGCTTCTGGTGGTTAGTGAATGGAGGAGAGAGTATGAATGATGGTGACAGGAAACAGCAAAAGCTATAATATCCAAATTTGGATAAAGAATCTCTTAAGCGCGTTGGGGTACTTACGTTGGAAGAAGTTGACAAGTAAAGGAAAAAGCAGAGCACAGTTGAATCATCTCTCGGCTATAAAAACAGAGAGGGGGCAGAGCACAAAATCACTACAATAGAACAACACAAAGCAAGAGATAGAAATAGCAAAACTTATATTCTTTCAAAACAATGAGTGGGAGCGTAGTTTTCCAATGGGGAGAGGGAGACAACAACCAACTGACGCTGCTGATGAACCAAGACAATTTCAAACACAGGCATGTTTAATATTCATTGGACGTTTTTTTGTCTTAATTTGTGCATCGACATTGTTGATAAGTACTTAGTTGGCGTTTTTTTCCAAATCTTTCTATGAGTTGTTAATAGGCTCGTAAGTGGGGCGTCTTGGGATGTTTTATATGACGACGTATTGAGTAGTCGGTGCCAAAGGAACGAGGAGTCGTGGTTTGCTATTTCTATCAGAATGGTGCATGGAACACGCACGACTTCGCTTTCAACATCCAATAGAGTTACAAAGAAACATTGGGCAGCGTCCGAATATAACTATCTATAATAAATAATCTCATATATTGATGCTGTAAATAGATCTCTCTAATTTATTTACCTTGTTAAGATTCAGGGAAACCTATTTCCTGGGTCACTCTAGTGTAAGAACATTATTGCATCAGATATATCTTCTATCTAAATAAATAAGAGTTGGTTTTCTGAATGTTGAAATTCTACAACAAAGAATAACTTCTTCAATGCTCTTATATGCAACTTTCTCTTCTTTGGCTTTCGCACAAACTTTTGAAATATAAGACGTGATTGTGCGTGCGGCTGATTTCAAACCCTTATCATTCTCTCTATTTGAATGTACTAACAAGCATTCTACCGAACAGTTGATATGCAAAAAGGTCTGGTCTTTATACCTGTCAAATCCGCACCATACTCAGCCACATCTAAAACATGTAATTGATTCTCTTGATGAACAAAGAACACATCATGACAGGATTGAACATATAGCCCAGTTAATATTATAAAGTAATAATAACGTTTTTAAACTATAATCTTGTAGTAGAACTCTATAACTATGTTACATAAATAGTCAAATTTGATTTAAGTTTTCCCTTTTTAGATATGAATCATTTTCATTTCGATAGTTTTATAAATGTTAAAATACAATACTCCAAGTCATTAATAATAAATTTGAATTTAGGTATATCATTTGTATAAGTAAATTCATCTATTGTCTTTGTATTTTATTGTCTAATTTATTTTCGAAAAAAATCTAAATATTTAAATTTCGAGTTTAAGACTACAACACTTATAACATTTAAACACACAAATTTTATTTAGACAAAATTATCTCAACTCATCCCTTTCAAATTTTTTAACAATTAAAACAATTTTCTTTATAAGTTAATATCACTATAAATTAATAAAAGATTATGGTCTTAAAGTTATTAATCTATAGAGTTTTTTTTTTACTGTATTGGGAGTGTTGTCCAATTATGAGTTTAATCCAACTTTTATAAAATTAAATTTACAATTCTAAGAAATTAATCAAAATATTTATAATTGGATAAAGTATTTGTTGACATTTAGTATTTTATTATTATAATAATAAAGCTAATTAATATTGGATATAGACATATAGTGTATATTTCTGCATTCAGATATAATACTATGAATACATAATCTTATGAATATTCATGATTTCATAAATTACATCTAATATATTTTTATTTCCAAATCCATAGAAATGTCATAAAGTTACTTTATAATAAAATTGAGTAATTTTACATTTCTTATAATGGTGAAATTTGTGTTGCATTTTCCTTTCATTGATTGTTACTTTTCCTTCTTCTTATTTTTGGGGGCAATTTGTTGGTTATAAAAATTCTCTCTAAGAACCTCATCAGCGAATCATTGAAATAAAAGAAGACAAAAGTATCAAACTTAACTACATAAGTTCTCACTTTGATTTATCTCTGATTATGAACAGCTTACCTTTGCATCTCCTCGACCAAATTCTTTTCAGATTGGAACCCAAATCTCTGGCGATGATGAAATCCACAAATAGAACTATCAATTCGCATATATCTGACCCGCTTTTTGAATCCGAATACTTTTCCCGGTTAGAATCCAGTTTGTATAACCTTTCCCCCGGTGGCGCCAGATACGTCATGTGCCAGCCTTTAGTCTCTTCATGCAAATCTATGTCAATGGGGGAAAAAGCAATTCAAGGTAATTTCCGATGTTACATGTTGGGGTCATGCTCTGGCCTTCTCCTACTGTACATCGGTGGCCTCTTCGTCGCAAATCCCCTCACAAAGAGGTTTCGATATTTGGATCCTTCTGGCTCAAAGTTTATACCTACGCTAAGTGGTGATCGCTGGATTTATTTGGCACATCCGGAGAGAGCGATGTGCGTTGGTTTTGCGGTTGATCGAAAGAGATTCAAGATCGTCTGCATACTTGAGATGGAGACGAGGTATGAATTCGAAATCAACGACGGCGATTCATGGAGATTATCAAAAACGACTATCAATGCTGACTCAAAAAGTGATCTCACCAAGTGGATGAAACCTGTTTACTTGGAAGGCACTCTTCATTGGTTGAGAAACGACGGGAGCATCATAGCTTTCAATCCCGAGACAGAGCAAGCACGCTTGATTCCTTCCGGTTTTCATCAGGAAGTACCGGATATGAAACTGTTACTTGCGGCAGATGATAAGATCAATCGCTTGACCTTAATATCAGGGACAAAACAAACAATCTCAGTTTACACATTACTCGGGAATCTCAAATGGGGTCTCGCTAGGCGGATCAAGAACGTATCTCTGAAAGAAAATGAGTTGAATGCTGGAACATGGTTGTGTACGATGGCAAGCGTCTTCTGGTGAGGGAGAAGAAAAAGAATCGTTTAAATGGTGTAGTTCATGTGTACGACATGGAAACTAACAGTTGGGGAGTTTTAGGGTCGATCATATATACGGCCGGTGCAGTCTGGGACTTCTATAAGTTTACGCCGTCCTGATGTCCTGTTGAGGAGGGTGAGCAAAATTATAAAGCGATAGTAGATTGTAATGAACATCGCGTCTTCTATCTAATTTCTATTATGAGACTCGTTAATACAACCAAGTAACAGTGAGTTACGTTTTTCATTGTTTCACCTTAATTCATTTATTCCTCGAATGGCTTAGGTTATAGTCTTTTTGTGGACCGTGTTAGTTACTTTGTCCAAAAGCACTGAGAGTACTTCGTATTTTTGTGATGACATGTTTTCCGATATCTTCTCTTTGTTCTAATGTTCTTAACATTAATTGGTGTGTTCGGTTACTTGTTTGGCAAGGAACAAACTTTGTAAGTCCGAATGCTTTGAAAAAATAATACAAAAAATGTTTTTTTTGCTATACGAGTATGAATTTAACCCCCACTATATCTGATTTCACGATTTGAAAAATTCTCTTAACATATATATTCAATCACACAACTCAAAAACCTCCCGTTTCATTTCAGTTTCTCTCCGACTTGTAAAAATTGTTCCACATACATATGACTCCTCCGATCCATCACTCAGTGAGCAAAAAATAAAGCTAGACCAAAAGTGGAACAATTTATAAACGTTGAAACGCTACGTCTTCCATTTGACTTTACTATAGCACATTGTGCTACTAGAAACCAGTTTTGGCGAGATAGCTGAAGCTTGTATAAAATGCAACACAAGCTTGTATTACGCAAAACTTACATTCTTTCAAAAACAAATATGGGGATCGTCGCATTCCAATGGGGAGAGGGAGAAAACACACTGACGCTGCTGCAAAACAGAGACAATTGGGATTCATGGCAAGTTTCATTTATTCAACCTTGGTTTAATTTTGTGCATTGTTTCGTTGATGAGTGATTTTGATATATTTATTTTTATTCGAGTGATTAAAAGGGAACCAAAACCGGCTGCTTGGAATGAAAGTAACCAGATATTTAGTGTTCTGCCTGTGCATAGCTTTGGGACATGGTTTGGTATTTCTAAACAAGGCCGACTTGTTTTTCTTGTGAATCCACCGAAGCTCAACAATCTTAGTCCTGTGTTGCGTCCTGTTGATTTCTTACTGGTATGATTCATGTTTTCCTTTTCATATCTTGTTTGTTTTAACAATTTGGATCTCACTGGATTCGCTTTGATTACAACAGCGTGAAATGAGTCCATTGGACTTTGCAAGGGAATGGTCTGAAAATTCCAAACTTGCCAAAATTATGAACGAGGGGATGTCTTATCACATAGTTGTGGCAGATATGAAGTCAAAATCAATGTTTTATATCTCGTAAGGGTCTGCAAAGGATTCACATGTCCATATGGAAGAGGTAGACTTTGGTGTGCATACCCTTACTTCTTCCGGACTCGATATCCAATTTCCCGAGGTAATTCTATAGAACAATCTGTAACACATCAAGTTGATAGTATATTCAAATCAAACACTTTTTTTGGTATACATGCATTACTTCTGAAAACATTTTCCTGTGAGATGATGAGTGATTATACGGACAGAGAAGAAGTAACACCAATGAAGGAGCTTGCTGAGAGATTTACTATGTATGATCCATTTGAAACTGACAAAGAAGATTCAGAAGACATATTTGTAAGAGAATGTAACAATGTTGATCTACCCTTTATATAATCCACACCTGCATTAATCTCTTTTCTTTTGTACTCTTTCGTTGGATTCAGGGGAAAACAAGACGCTATGAAATAACGAGTACAATAGCATTGGCGGTGAAACGCAATAAGGAAGTCATGTTTCATGAGAGGTTTCGGGAGAATGGTAAATGGAACCCCAATGACTTCACTTTCAACATCGCCTAGTTACAATATGAACTTTTCTGAGTAGTATTGTTGGTACTCTAATATATCTTCCACAACACTATATCTCAAATGTCTAAGCACATATAGTAGTTGTTGGTTCACTTTATATTTTCCATCTATTCAATTCCATAGTATCTCTTTCACTTTATAATCCATGTATGCTTCTCAATTCCAGTGAGAGAACTTGTTAATTTTAAAACTTATACGAGCAACATTATCACAAGAAGTTAACCTTCACGCTAATCATGTTGTAACAATTGGTAAATTATACATAAAACCAGACGGTATTATATCAATCCAAATTGACAATAGTCTCTAATTCATAATATTATTATATAAAACTTATTGCAGAATATATAATTCTAGTTACTAAGCTCTTAACATTAAAAGTAAAATTCAGACCTCAATAATTCCATCACTTAAACTCATAAGTAGGCACAGGAGGAGCATCAAAGCTCTCCAAAATGTGAGTTCTGCTCTCTGAATGATGATCCTCTGTTTCTTTCTTCTTCTTAAACAAACTCCCAAACCAAGATACCGAACCAGAAGAAGAAGAAGAAGTCTCCGGTACCGGTACGGACTGACCAGATATCTGACCCATACCATATGGTAAAGAAGTAGCTGCATGATCCTCCATGAACTGCTCGTTATGCGCAGTACTCTGAACTTTGTTTAACATGATACCAACTCCTTCTATCATAGCCAACAACACACCTCCGACTAAAGCCGATCTAGCAGACGCGCCTAAGCCTTGACGCAACGAGAGGAATCCTCCAGTGGCTGCACCAGATAAGATCGAGTTCCATGGATCTTCCTTTTGTCTTGCGTACACCAACGCACAATCGAAGGTTGAGTAAAGACCACCCCACACGGAGAAGCTTCCTCCGCTTCTCGGCCCGCTCATTCTCAAAGCTTGAACGCCGCCGGAGAGACGAGCTCCGCCGGGAGAGTTGTAGATTCCTCTTATGAGGTGATACGCTGATCCACCAACAGCACCCATCGCAAACGCACCTCCGACATCATCTAGGATCCGATCCGGACATGGCTCTCTCGATGATTCTGGAGTTCCCATTGATTTTCGATTTTGATCTACAAGTAACTTTTTAGGGTATAAGAAAAGAGCCCTTGAAAACGAAACTAAGAATGAGGAAAAATTACAAAAATGGAAAAATATCGTGTTGTTCACGTTACTTGACCATGGTCAAAGCCCATTAAGGCCCATTTGTAAACACGCTTTATCACAAAATACTAATATAAAAACGCCACGTCATTCAAGAACCTTATCTTTATTTAAAACGTGGACAAACATCCTCCACCTCATAATGCCATGTCACGACACAGTATCTAAAATCAACCAATCACAACGCGTCTTTATAGATAACTTGTTTTTTTATGGAGTTTGCTTTTAGAGCCATCCATTGTCCTATCTCACTTTCTCTCTTTCACCACATAAAAACTCATAAACTCGATCGAACCAAAGCTAAACGAAAAACTTAAAACCCAAATCTTATCACTACTCTAAAAGAATCTTCATCATGGCCTCAGTAACCTCAGCCACCGTTGCAATCCCATCTTTCACCGGCCTTAAAGCCTCAACCATCAAATCATCCGCCACCGTCAGAATCCAAACTGCTGCTGTTGCATCACCGAAGCTTACAGTGAAGTCATCTCTAAAGAACTTCGGAGTCGCGGCCGTAGCGGCTGCAGCTTCAATTGCTTTGGCCGGAAACGCCATGGCAATAGAAGTTCTCTTGGGAGGAGGGGATGGGTCGTTAGCTTTTATTCCCAACGACTTCTCTATAGCTAAAGGAGAGAAGATTGTGTTCAAGAACAACGCTGGATACCCACACAATGTTGTCTTCGATGAAGACGAGATCCCAAGTGGCGTCGACGTGGCCAAGATCTCGATGGACGAGCAAGATCTACTCAACGGTGCGGGAGAGACGTACGAGGTTGCTTTGACCGAGCCAGGGACTTACAGCTTCTACTGTGCGCCACATCAGGGTGCTGGTATGGTCGGTAAAGTCACCGTTAACTAAAATGTGTGTGTGAGTAAGTGAGGGAGTCTCGGACTCAATTAGAGGCTCTTCTTTCACATTCTTACATTATTACATAAAGTGTTTTGTAATTCTAAAGAGTGTTGAATCGAATGGACCGTGATTGTTGTTGTACTGTGACTGGTTCCATAAATGGTTTTTCTTGGTTTATATATGTAGTCTTATGTCTCGCCCTGAAGTTATGATTAATTTAAGTAGGAAAGTGAACTGTTTGAATAAGCGCTTTTCATAGAGGTATTTAGTTAGATGGTCTAATTTGAAGAAAATTAGATATATGACTATGGTGCTAAATAGTAGTTGGTAAATAATTATTTTTGTTGCAGATTGACCAAATTATCTCAATGCACTCTTTGGGCTATTGTGTATTTTTAAAAATGTGGCTGTAGATAAAATAGTAAATTATTGGATGAACATGTAATCTCGCATCATGAATAAAAAAGTGCATGATAGCATGTTTTTTTTTTGATTAAACAGTGTTGTTATAACATATTCTTGTTTAAAAGACGCACAAAGCCATTAGTTATTTATGGACAAATTTGTAATCGACCAATTACTTGAAAAATAGAAGGTTTGTTAGTGCAAATTCCCTATTTTGGATTAAATCGAGAGTTGTGGAGCCAGTTGATCTACCATCACAATTTCAAAAATAATCTAAATTACATCCTTACTAAACTAGCTAAGACATGTCACAAAATGTAATAATGTGTATAAATGCAGCATATCAACTTTGCTCATTTCGTCAGAAGGGTTTTAGGCTTTTAGCTATTAGTCTTCCAGCTATCTCATTGATCACTAGTTTATGGTGTCGGAGTCCATCCATTTACTAAAACAATGCATTTCACTACGAAGCTAATGGGTAAATGCCTAGTGAGGTTCAAAAAGTTAAACATCAAAAATCTAGTGGCCCGTTATAAACGATCATAGTGATTGGCCCAGTAAGCCCACTACCACAAGCATTAAGTTTTCAAGGGAAATATACAGATAGTAAAATAATTGGTCTAAAGAAAATTGGAAAATTTAACCCGTGCCAACAGAAGTATCAATTAAGTTGAGACATCAGAGATACAAAAGTTAAATAAAAAAGGTGAATCAAAGAGCATCTTTGAGGTGTTATGGTCTGATTAGAAGCCAAACAAGAAAGCAACAAAAGATGAAACGAGTGAGTCAGTCATATGAGTCGACTTTTTTTGTAAACAATTCGAAAGTCTCTTTATTAAAAAGAAGCTTCCACGTGATTTCCCTTTCTCTGGTCGGTACTTCTCTCTCATGTCCATTCATCAATTGTCCATTTTTTTCCTTTCTTCTGTAGTCAAAGAAATAAATCATCATATATCGACTTGCTAAGTGTTTTTATGCAGACAATTTTGAGTTTCAGCTTAAACTATTAAGCAAGATAAAAAAAAATTGGTGAACATTAAGCAAGATAATTATCAGCTAAAGTTTTTTTTCATAAAGTTCTAGTGTACTTCGGCAGATAAAATTCAACTAATTTTATACATTACAAAATATGAGACCACACTGAAATTTAAATTAGACAACAATGTAAAAATCAGAAGATAAAATAAATCCAACAAAGGTAGAATTTAATGAGAGAAGTAGAGTTTTGATCTGTAGTCAAAGAAAAGAAGTCGATTCGACGATTAGTGGCGATACAGATTGATGTTGTGTTGGAAAAAAACATCTTGAAATTTGCTTTTTCTAAATGTGGTGGACTAATGTTATGATAGTGGCTAGTGGTTGATGTTAGAGCCACGGTAGGTAGATCGAATGTGCTCCATTGGCTAGAACCGAAGGGAGGAGTTGGCAAGATTCTTGATGCTAATTTTGAATCTGGACAACTTTAGATGGAATGGTTTAATTTATCATAATCTACATTTTTATTCGTAAAGTAAAATAAAGATTAATGCTGGTTTGAACATACGGTAGAATCACATGACACTTTGCATAATCTAATTTTTGTAAGTTTATGAGAGAAGCAGATTGTATGTACTCTTCCTCCACCACCACACGTGATTCCTTCAAAGACGGCCATACTTGAAATTTGGCGTTACACACCCTCACTCTAGGGACCTCACTTTTCTCTCTATCCATTTCATTTATTATTATTATGGAACAATGCTTAATCTTTTTGGTAAAAGAGTAAAAGATTAGTATTGAAAATTCCAATAAATGTCTTTTAATGCAAAATTATTTCCAAACGTTTAGATATAACTTGTTTGACCAAATATTTAAGTCCAAGAGCAACAAATCTGGCTCTCTTCTCATAATTATTTTGAATTACAAAATTTAGCATTTACAAATATCTCTGTAAAAATTTCCATGGCTATTTTCATTACTGTTGGGTCATGACATTTAACAAAAGAAGAAGCAAAATTCCAATTGGCAACGTAAAAAATAAATAATCAAATGGAAGAATCATTGTAATTAATTTTATTCAATTTGCAAAACCTTTAAAGAGAAACAAAAACTTAAAATGTTTTTTTAATATTCCTTATTTGGCTTGTAATTTCCATTTACTTTGTCTAGGCATTTATTATTATTAAAAGTCAGTTTTTGAACTGGGATTTTAATTAGTCAAATATAGATTCTCTCAGATTAAAAACTCTTTAAAAACTTTTTGTCATAAATCAGGCAAAGAAGTAAAAGAGACTTAAAACTCTCTCTCTCTCTCTCTTGGTCTTCCTCACTCTTAACGAAAATGGACTCTTTAACACTCTTCTTCACCGGTGCACTCGTCGCCGTCGGTATCTACTGGTTCCTCTGCGTTCTCGGTCCAGCAGAGCGTAAAGGCAAACGAGCCGTAGATCTCTCTGGTGGCTCAATCTCCGCCGAGAAAGTCCAAGACAACTACAAACAGTACTGGTCTTTCTTCCGCCGTCCAAAAGAAATCGAAACCGCCGAGAAAGTTCCAGACTTCGTCGACACATTCTACAATCTCGTCACCGACATATACGAGTGGGGATGGGGACAATCCTTCCACTTCTCACCATCAATCCCCGGAAAATCTCACAAAGACGCCACGCGCCTCCACGAAGAGATGGCCGTAGATCTGATCCAAGTCAAACCTGGTCAAAAGATCCTAGACGTCGGATGCGGTGTCGGCGGTCCGATGCGAGCGATTGCATCTCACTCGCGAGCTAACGTAGTCGGGATTACAATAAACGAGTATCAGGTGAACAGAGCTCGTCTCCACAATAAGAAAGCTGGTCTCGACGCGCTTTGCGAGGTCGTGTGTGGTAACTTCCTCCAGATGCCGTTCGATGACAACAGTTTCGACGGTGCTTATTCCATCGAAGCCACGTGTCACGCGCCGAAGCTGGAAGAAGTGTACGCAGAGATCTACAGGGTGTTGAAACCCGGATCTATGTATGTGTCGTACGAGTGGGTTACGACGGAGAAATTTAAGGCGGAGGATGACGAACACGTGGAGGTAATCCAAGGGATTGAGAGAGGCGATGCGTTACCAGGGCTTAGGGCTTACGTGGATATAGCTGAGACGGCTAAAAAGGTTGGGTTTGAGATAGTGAAGGAGAAGGATCTGGCGAGTCCACCGGCTGAGCCGTGGTGGACTAGGCTTAAGATGGGTAGGCTTGCTTATTGGAGGAATCACATTGTGGTTCAGATTTTGTCAGCGGTTGGAGTTGCTCCTAAAGGAACTGTTGATGTTCATGAGATGTTGTTTAAGACTGCTGATTATTTGACCAGAGGAGGTGAAACCGGAATATTCTCTCCGATGCATATGATTCTCTGCAGAAAACCGGAGTCACCGGAGGAGAGTTCTTGAGAAAGGTAGAAAGGAAACATCACCGGAAAAAGTATGGAGAATTTTCTCAATTTGTTTTTATTTTTAAGTTAAATCAACTTGGTTATTGTACTATTTTTGTGTTTTAATTTGGTTTGTGTTTCAAGAATTATTAGTTTTTTTTTGTTTTGTTGCATATGAGAATCTTACTCTTGATTTCTCCGCCGTAGTGCCGGCGAGACATAGGGGATTATTAGTATTTTTAAGTGTGTTTAAGATTGATTAACAAGTTAGTAAAATAAAATGTACTTAGGTGTCGACAGCCTGTGTGAGTAACACTACTGACTGACTGATGTGAGTGAGTGTCTGAATCTTGTGTTATGGTCTGTTTGGTTAAAAAAACATAACTTTGATTAATTAATTTAAAAGAAAATCAGTGTCGCGACAAGAAATAAAAAGAAGCTTTTTACTAGGTTTGTCGCACGGAGTTGGTGGTGGGAGAGTGGAAACGCATGCGTGGTTATTTTGAATTATTGCTACGTACGTAGTTAAAGAAAATGTGATACGTTTTGGTTTAGTGGTTCTCTTTAATTCACGTGATTCTCTCTTAGTTACGATTAGATCTGATAAAAAAAAAGACATTTATTTCTCCTTTGTGTATCTCCCAATTTTGGCCAACTCACACTGAATAGATTTAGTGTCTGACTCATATTTTGTTGTTGTCATGGATCTGATTCCAGATCGTGATGATTCACATTGAAAATGACAGGGGCGAGATGTAGAAAGAAAATCTCATTTATCTCTGTCTTATCTGATTGGTCTTTTGTGGTATGCTCTGGATTTTGACAATGATATCTCGAAATGAAATCATAATTCCTTAATTTTTGATGGAGATGCATAGAGACAAAGAACTATATTGTTGGATGTAGGGTTATTAGCTAGTACTAATAAATTCAAGATTCGTCATAATGAAAAAAGTGTTTACAACTTCACTCACATACTATGATGGTCTATGTTTAGCCAAAAAAAAAAACTAAGCAAACAATTAATCACACATAACCAATTCAAGTGCCTCTCGTTCTAGTGCTGAAGCAGAATATTAATAGACAGGGACACAGTAGCAACTATCACCAGTGACCATAGATTTCGGTCAACATCAACAAACTAAGCATATCGAGTTAGACTTACACTTTGTTTGAGGAATGTCTGCAATCGGGCAAGTCAGCTATTGCCTCTTCAAAATGATAAAGGTTTCATGATTTTTAGAGTTAGAAATAAATGTATCTTTTGAACTTACAATTAAGATCACTAAAGTCAAGTCAAAATACATGAGAGAAGGCTAGCCTGATGAGAGTGATCTAACCCATGCCTTCTGTGATAAGTGTCTCATACGTTTAGGGTACAAAGCGACACAAACTATGCCATTGATTGCTACCAAAACAATAAAATAAAAATGCCTTTGATAAAATAGTTCTTCTCTCACATAAATGCAAACAAAATTCCACCATTTTGAACTCATCAGTATAAGTCTTGAACTTAATTTTCCGATATACTCATCGAATTTAAAGAAATTGGGAAAGAATGAATATCTTACAAGAATTCAATACTATGAAAAAGATTGATGTTTCCTCTGTTATTTTTTTTCCCTAAAATCAATGGGATTCAAAAGTTTGTTGCTAAAAATACAAATTAGCTTCCCTTAGCATATTAAACTTACAAACTAGATTTTAACCCGCGGTATACCGCGGGCCGATTTATTTTTTAAAAGTAATATATATTTAAACTTGCAAATTTTATTTTTATAAAATATTTATATTTTACAGTTTATAATTGCTATTAAGTAACGCTATACCACGAATCCATGAGACAATTGTTAAAAAACTGAAGTTTTAACCCCTATTAAAACA
>Ga0041059_1002672_pt1 | contig 13067 bp, 5 predicted proteins | sample AraColnosormetaG_FD_56232 | JGI IMG/M metagenome (GOLD analysis project Ga0041059, IMG submission 56232) | Arabidopsis roots microbial communities from North Carolina, USA - Col MF nosort | ecosystem: Host-associated > Plants > Roots > Unclassified | place: USA: North Carolina | collected 2013-09-02 | reverse complement strand
TTGATATCATCTTTAGTTGTGGCAGTACTACCATCTTCCTTCTGAATTTCGCGAATAGAGTTTTGAGCTGCTCTAGCGGTTGCTGCGCGATGGAAAGTTTTGTTGTTTTTATCCCCAACCTTTAACCAATGAAGCTTTGATACCTGCTTAAGATACTTCTCTTCAATGCTAGCTATCCTGTCCCAACGAACATAAGCTTCCGATTCTATTTCCATGGCTCTTTGAGATGGATTTTGTGAATTACTCTGTTGCGCCTGACAAAGACTGAGATAGGCTTCTCTCGTCCTTTTCACCAAATTTCCCATTTTTTCCTTCGCCAAGCCTCGAAGTTTTGGTTTAAGAGCCTTGAGCTTCTTAGTGAACCGGAACAGGGACGACGTGGACATGTGTATAGGCTCTGTTTCTGTCCAAAAATTTTCCACCAAAGGTTTAAACTCCTCCATATCGGCCACAGCATTCACAAACTTAAAAGGCTTATTTCCTCTCACTTGTGCACCAGAGTTCATATTTAAAATTGATACGACACCGTAAATGGTCAGAACACCCTCCCGCTTCAAAAACATTATAAGATTGTGGGTAGACCATCTTCCAAGCCTCATTCACCATAACTCTATCCAGTTTTTTCCAAATTGGGTCATTATCTCTCTTATTGCACCAAGTAAAAAGGGGCCCGTGAGATGCCAAGTCTGAGAATGAGCAGTAGTTCACCAAAGACTGAAAATCTCGCATACCGGAGGTAACTGCTGGGTGATCTTCCATTCGAGAGTGCTCATCCATATCCAAAATCTCATTAAAATCTCCAAAAATTATCCATGGTTTATCACGAATGATCGGAGAGTCCATATGGTCTCGAAGATCATTCCACAAAATCTTTCGTTCCTCTGCAAAGTTTGAAGCATATACAAAAGAGTAGAAAAATTCTTCTTCTTGGCTTTCTAGTTTCACCGAACAAGTTATCAACTGGTCACTCTTGTAAAACGGAGTAAACCTTACATTCTCCCTCCACACTACCCAAAGACGACCTCTTCTATTAAACTCATAGTTAGTTAGCATGGACCAATCCTTGAACAACTTAGAACCCAACCACTGTGAATTTTCCTCCTTAACTCTCGTCTCAATGAGACAACCAAACTGAAAATTCTGCTCGTCCACCCATTTCTGAATTACGGAATGTTTATTTGATTTGTTGAGGCCGCGAACATTCCAAAAGAAACCCGACATTAATGATGTTTTGGAGGGAGCCCTTTACTCTGATCTTTAGGATTATTCCTAGTAGAAGGGTTTGATAATACTTTATGTGCTGACTTTGATCCCCTAGGCAAAGAATGACGCAAAATCATCTCCTTCTTTGCTAGTCGATTCTGATTTTCTACCTTTTCCTGAGGCGGGTCTTGAGTTGAGTTTTGTGTTTCCTCCGCTTGTTTCTCAACACTATCCGCTGTTATGATGTCCTCTCCACTTTCATCCTTACCATTCAGAGCAGAGTAACTATTTGATAGAATAGAGACCTCCCCAAATTGTAAACCTTCTTGCTTTTTCGGTGGACTACGACCAAATTTAGGGGTAATCCATGACTCAGCTCCTTTCTCTTCTTCCTTACCATCTTCAGAGATTGGTATGATTGGTATATTCTCTGTCACACATTCTGCAGTCACAGAGGCTGCAGTCTGAGAATTAGACAAGACCTGACCCGTCTCTGTTTCTTCAACATGAATTGGGTCTGGATTTGGCGTGTCTCGAGAGCAGGTTTTTAAGGCAGAGAGACAAGAGTCACGGAGGTGACCCCATTTATCACAACAACTACATCTTGGTGGTAACCAAGGGTAGGAGTATTTTATCACTGCAGCTAGTTCTCCCTCCTCCTCGCCGGTAAACACAAACTCCTTAGGTAACTCTTTCGTTAGGTCCGCTTCCACCAGCAACTGAGCTTCATCGAAACTCGAACAAGATTCAGTCTTGGGGTGCAATCGAATTGGCTTACCCACTGCACTAGCCAAAAACTCAAGACCTTTATCAGTGAATAGTGATGGAGGAACATCCGTTAAAGTGATCCAGAGCTGAATTGACTTCATAGCTGGCTGAGTTTCTTCCGCAAAAGGAGACCACTTTGACACCACCATTGGCAAATCCATGATATTCCACATGCCTCTGTTTAAAGCTCTTCGTCGCATGGCTTCGTTTCGGATACGAAACTTTATCGTCGAGTCATTGACGGCATAAACATCAATCAGATTTGACTTGTCCCCCAATCTCCAAATTTTATTAACGATCATGTGAATTTTCCCAACGTGTGGGGCCTTTGCATTGAGAAAGTGACCAATTAGAAAATCTTCCCATAGTGGTTTAGCACCGAGAAAGACCTCTTTTGGTACTACCACCGTCGCTTGACCATCAACTTCTTCCGATACGAACTTTTGTTGAGTGAAGGTGTGTTTTCGAGCAGCGTTTACCCACGATTTCTTCGCAGGCGGATGTGACATCCTTTGAGTCGTCTCTAAAGCACTCTGACTGAGTGCAGGAAACTGGTCTGAATCTGAGACAAGTAAAACCCTATATGTGCTTTGGTTTGAAACGATGAGATCACCGTCCTGTCTCTCCAAAGAGACCGGAGAAGATACAGGAGACCCCTCTCGCAACGGAACCTCTCCGGAGAGGCCTGGAGGAGCCGCCGCCGGCAGCATGCTTGTGAGAAACGTAAGAAAACCCTAGAACGCTTCTTTTTTCGCCCCTGCCACGTCAGCTGTCCTTCCGACCTAGTAAAGACACCCCTTTTTTAAAACTGGATTTCCACGACCACAAGGTTAAGAGCCTTGCGCTCTACCAACTGAGCTAGATGGGCTTTGTGGTGCTTGTAATGGGTTTGTCTTTCCTTGCGGAAGAAGAATCGGGTCAACCATTCTCATCCTTCCTCTACATCAAAACCCTAATTTCTATATTACATCTCTAACCTCATTCATATTTGATATATAACACCATTCATTTCCTTGATCTCTCACTCATCACCCTCACCCACCACCACCATCAAACCCTAGTTTTGTTTTTCCCCCAATTTCGTTTCCTTGATCGTGGATCATTCTTGCTCAGATCTCTGTTAGCGTCTTTGAATGGTAGAAACAACTCCGATCACCAGAGAATATATGCTTTCCCATTGCACAACCGCAAGGGCGAGCTTTTTCCTTCGTCGTCTCTCCGCCGCATCTTCTTTCAAATTTGGCTTCTCCAAAGAAGGCTGGTACTACCGTTGCATCGGCGTCGACCCTTGAACTCCTCAACACGGTTTGTTTTTTTAATAAACCTTTCTGATTTTGAAATTTGATAATGTTGTACAACAACAAGCATCAGAGAAACCAGAAATCGAAGACTACCAACAGGTTCCTTGTTAGCATCAATGTCTTAGGAAGTGCTGGTCCGATTCGTTTCGTTGTCAAAGAAGATGAAACTGTATCCAATGTCATAAATTATGCTCTCAAATGTTATGTTCGTGAAAGCAGGCTTCCACTTCTCGGATCAGATTCCAGCTTTTTCCGACTTTATTGCCCTTACTGTGCCTCTGAAGGTATCTACAGTTTCCTCTTTGAATTTGTGACTTTTCATCAGTTTTACTAAGGTTAATGTTTTTGAATCTCTTATGTAGCATTCGATCCATAGGGGAAAATCGGTTCAACGGGATCAAGGAACTTTGTGTTGTCTAACAAGTTAGAGACTCAAAACCTTGAAGACTCTATGATGACAACAACAACAACCCGGAAGACTTCAGGGAGATGGAAGGCTTGGCTCAACAAGTCTTTTGGCCTTATGGTTCCTTCTCATTAAGATCATGCATCACAACATTTTTGTTCTGGTTTTTGTTGTGATTGGCCATACAATAATATGGATTGAGATTTGATAGAATATATATACTGGTTTCTTCTCTTTTGTAATTGGTACATGGTAACGTAACCAACAATATAAAGTCTCATAGAGCTTAGGAATATATTCTGGTAATCACAAACTAAGCATGCTAATGTAAGAATATGCTCTCTATCAATCATATAGTGTATCTTCTTCGTTGGAGTTGTCGCTAGCTTGATTCCCCGGGATGTCCATTCTCGGCATTTCTTGTTGGACTTGTTGATTCAGATCATGAAGCATCTCTGCTTGTTCATAATCACCTCTCACTTGTTTCCATGATCTCTGTTTCTTGAGGGCTTTAGCAGCAGAAGGAGGTGGTCCAAGTACATTACTAAGTAGTTTGTGTACTTGTTCTATGATACTCTCAAGCAGTCGCATTCTAGTTGAAATCTGCTTCAAAATTATCTCAGCATCAGCAATAGGTACCTCAGCCCTCTCAACATCCGCAGAAGTCCCTCTTGCTAAAAGGAGACAAAGACAATAAATGTTGTTAGCAAAACAAACACAGGATGAGAAACTGAGGAAAAACAGAGAAGTTTTGATTACAAGGAGAACATGGAGCTTGTTGTGACTTTTCTTGTTTCGCTTTCTTTCGAGCCCTGAACCGCCTTGCTTTACTTGAAACCTTCTCCACAGGAATTGGGGTATCACTAGAATTAGCAGTAGCTGCTTCTTGAGGCACTTGTGATGATGCATCATTTGGAGCAGTCTCGATCACTAACAGAAGCAAAGACCATGTCAACAAACAAATTTATCTAGATTTCGGAAACCACAATAAGAAACAAGAGAAGTTTAATTACAAGAATGAATAGGAGAAATTGGATGTTGCTTCTGTTTATTTTTCCCCTTTGAACGCTTTGCTCTAGGTTTGTTATCTGGTTTTGTAAAGCTTGTACTTGCCTCTGCTAAATCTTCAAAAGCTACACAACAATAACAAGAGATTCAAACAAAAAGAACTCAAAACCGATTCTGATTATTCGTTTTTCAGGACTTACAATTTTCAATCTCTACATTAGACGTTACTTCTTCACCTGTACCCAACAAATGAAACTTGGGTGAGAAGAAACAAAGGGTTTTTTTCTAGGGTTTATTGGTTTCTGTTATAGCTTACTTGGTGCATTCTGAATATTCTCGCAATGTGTTTTGAAACATCTGAAGAAATCTGGATTTGCTTTTTCAAGAAGATACCAAACTACAACATTAAAGATTCAATTTTTAAACGTTTTGTCTCAGACCCATTGATGATCGAATAAAAATGAAGTTGCTTTTAGATGAAGAATTAACCAAATCTGGTAAACTTTAGTGAGACTCCAAATGTATCGAATATAAAACTCGCAGTTTCTTCTTTGCTCATGTAGCCTTGTATACATTCCTCGACTCTATAGTGAACCTGAAAACATAGCAAAGAAAGAAGAGAGAAATTGTAATTTGAATTTGGATCATTCAGATAAAAGAGATTTGGATATAATAAGAATGAATCTTACGAAATCTGTGAGATCGTTAGAGATTTCACAACCCTTAGGAAGATCTAAAACATGCGGACTCATTTTCTGAAAAACTATTTCTTCTGATTTCACAGATCAAGAAATCTCTTAGCGATCTTTTTCTGAAGTTTGAAGAAAGATCCAATCTTTGAGAAGGAAAGAGAGATTCTGATAAGATAGTTAGTCAAAGAGGTTTACCGAAGAAAAAATAGAGAGACAAAAATGTGAGCGGGAAATTATTTTGCTTCTTTGATTGATTGAATATTTATTGACTTTCTTATATAAATGTGTTGACTGTTGACTGTTGTTATTTGCAGGTTTTTAAACATCGGCCCATTTATTCTTATTGGGCCGAGATATTATTACACAATTAATTTACCGTATGTAGCAAGAAAGTATGGAAAGCGAAGTTGACTTTACATGATCATAATTTATAGGTAATCCAATGTATCTAATCCTTTTTTAATTACGCAAGCTATCATATTATTTAATACTAAATGTTATTTATATATGTAATTTTAGAAATCATTTTCCAATAGTTCAAAAATTAAATATAGAAGAATACTTCAGTTTTACAAAACAAAATGTTATTCATATTATTATTAATTTTAATAATTTTAATATTTTTACTTACTTATCCTCAGCAGTTGATTTTTTTTTGCCGTCTAAATTTATATTTATTAAAAATTATGAGAATTGTTATATAGACGATTTTACCACGAACATTTCTTTATATCTTTTATTAGATTTAGGACAAATGAACTTTTTTTTTCATTATGTTGATAGACATTTTCAATGAATTCTCTCTTGTACATCGTTGGATATATCCTACATATTTGTCTCAGATTCTACTAATAGATCGCATTATTTGAAATTCGAACCTCATACTTCTTGATATAAATTATTAATGAACTATGAGCCAAGGAATGAACCAATGAGACTTCCACATCCACATTAGTTAATTAAAAATCAGATGCTTTCAAATTATTTATCAGGTAATATTTTGGTCAAAATTTATTATGCCCTTTGTTACTTTCTAAATGTCTAGATAATCCGTCAAATTCTAGCAAAGACAACATATTTCTTCTCTTTTGTTCTTGTATATGGCGTGATATTTTATTACTTTTGCTGGTATTTTTTCCAATAAACGAGTGCAATTATTTTACATTCGAAATCAATGTCTTCAATAAATGTGAAATTGAATACAAATAGATCGTCATGTTTCACGGGCCATGGCAAGTAACTGCGATCGAAAAATATATATACAACTATGAAAGGCCATTAATTCTTTCTTATCTTTGTTGAAGGAGTTGAATTACTATTTCAAGGACTGATGACTAATCATAAGCCATGTTAAATAAAAATATCCAATAAAGTTTGAGGAAAAAGGTCATATCATAAGATGAAAAATTGAAAAGCAAATAAATATTAATAAATGAAACTGTTCGTCCGAAAAAGTAATAAAATAATTAATATTGGACCTCTCGAATATGGATAATTCAGAATTAGGTCAAATATTACATTCATTTAACTGGTCCTTGACATACACGAATAAAAACTTTTTTAGCTATCTTTAAAATAAACCTCTACAAATTTTTATTATTCTTATTTGAATTCACACATTTTATAAGTTACTGAGATTTATTTATACGTAAAATTAATCCATTTTTTTTTGGTGATATTACTCAATTTCACATGTTATATAGCTGCTATAAAATGTAACCCGTATGTCTTACAAAGTTATAATTAAAAGATATAAATAGAAAGGTGAGTAGTATATTTAAAAACCCAAAAAAAAGAAAGTGGCATTATTTAATCTGGTCCGCCTACTGTCCCAAATAAATTTCTGACGTTACACACAAATCAATGGATCGTTTTCAAATATTTTCTTATGCAAAAAATGATCATATGGTGTAAGTAAATTAGAGATTAGAATGGTGATGCGATCTTGACAGGGTTGTTATATCGGGTTTAAAGATTTGTTTTGTTTTTAAAAAACTTCTTTATTTCCTATCAAAGTTATTACACAAATAATATTAAATGAAAATTCGATTCACACTATTATAAAAATGTAGAAAATCGAATCTTGCAGAGAAATAATTGCAGAAATTCTGAAATTCAATGTTTCTATGTTTCTATATGGAGATGAAATTATAAATTTATAATAGTATACTCTGTGATGAAATATTTGAAAGGACAATGATCGATTAAAATATGGACCCTATGATATAAAAAACTTGAAACTCGATATGAAAGAAATATTTGTTTAAAATCAAGCGTGGGTCAATGGAGAATTTGAACATACACATGCAAGTTGGCAACTTGGTGGTTAAAAAGCATTTCATGCATGTGGGACCTTTCTTTTGTATCTAATTAAAATCGCATTTTTATAAGATAAGATTAATAATTCTACATCAGTGATTAAAAAATGTGGATTATTATTCATTATTAATCAAGATTAGTGGAAGCTCCTTTGGTCCAATAATTGACGAAGGGTTCATTAATGTTTCTATACCAAAAAGTAGAGGTTTGAATTTCAATTACTGCGATATATTAGCAAATTTGCAGATTAATGGAGGTAAGTATGCAAGAGATCTACAACAAAATACAATTCTAACCATTCGTTAAGATTTTACACAGAGAAGATATTGAAAGTGTCCATCAATCACATGAAGAAGAAGAATAATGTGTGGTCTATCGTGAATCTAATAAAGATTAGAAAAAATTGTTCGTAGTAAAATCGTCTATGTAACAATTTTCATAATTTATAATAAATAATAAATGTATATGGCAAAAAAAAACTGAGATTATTGATTTAAATTTTTGATAGGTCGGTTCAATACTTTTAAGACTGAGCTTCTACTAATTTCTGGAACCTTAATTATAATAATCCTCTAACTAAAAATAATTCGAGCTCATTTAAAATACTTAGGAGATTATCTTATTTCAAAAGTTGTTCCGGCGGTTTATAAAAATATCATGTACTAATTACACATAAACTATACATCTAGACCAGGTTATAGACTTTAATATATATCTCCTATGAGAGTCTACGAGACTACACGAGGGTTTGTTTAACATTAATAAGTTACATACGCCTGCAATTAGAAAATACTAAACATTTCTAAAGATTAAAACATCGGATCTAAAAGTTGATGTGTCGATCTAAATAAATATTTACTATATTCTTCACCACAATTCATAAACTTTGGCTTTTCGATATGATTACAGCCAATGAGAAATTAGTTAAAAATATGAGCCAAAATTGTTAAATCACACTCCACTAAAAAAAGTATCAAAACCTTTTTCATGAAATTATCGCTTAGTAGTTAGTACTCTTTGTAACAATAGTTATAACTCACTATCATCCCTTTCTCTTTCTCAACTTTACTTTATAAAATAAACCTCATTAACAAATTAGAAATATCTAAATTCACTAATTATTAGTTTATTACTGTTCATACTTAGTGAAGTCGATAAAAAAAAATTATTTTGCCAAGAAATTGAGATTAATAAAACTTGATATTAATTTTTTTTTAAATGAGATTAAAACATAGTTTTAGTTTAAAATTCATAAAGATAATTTATTAATAAATACAAACTCAGCCTATTAAAAATTGATCCCAAAAAGGCATAAATTAAAAATGACCTACCAAAACGATATATATAAGAATTTTAAACAAGTGAACGAAAATAAATAAAATAAACAAAAGGCAAAACGGTTCGATTCAGTTCGGTTTAGGTCTTGGTCCGAACATATGTCATCACCGGTCCACTGATCTCAATCTCAAATTCACTCGACTCGACTCCACCACCGTCGTATGCTTCGAGTCAAACTCAGTACGCCGCCGTCGAGAGTTTCCAAGCGGAGGTGGTAATGAGTGGACGAGTGTGCCAACCCAACATCAAACATCCATTACTCTCCTCCACACGATAACCTTGGCCACTATTAAACACAGACAAAAGCATACTCGCTTGCTTAAACGCGTTAGACCCAAGATGTGCCGGCGCTAAACCGGACGAACCAAACCGGTTTCCCCATTGACTCAACGTTTCGTGTCTCTCGACTCTGTCAGGACCTTCACAAGCCACCAGATTACAAATCTGTTTCCCTAAGTAAACTTCAGACATGACTTTGTCTTGACTATTCGGAACTCCTTCCAACGAATCAAACAGAGTCGAATAATAATGTAACGATTCAGTAAACCGGTCTAAGAAAACCGGTCCGTTATGGTTCGATTCTTGCTCAACCACCGTGAAAATCACCGGTTTAATCTGTTTCACAACGCCGAGAACTTTCTCTATCCCACCGGGACGACCTAAGAGCTTATGTAGCTCAAAAACAGAGTTCACCGCAACAGCTTCCGTATCGCTCGGTCTAAGCTCAAGCATCGAAGCATCGAGATCGGCTAAGCTGTTAGCAACGAATCCACGGTATTCGAATTCTACGTGAATCGCCTCCGCAAGCTGAGCTAATTTACAACCAACTTCATGAAGATGATCAGAATTATCCGGCGCCGGTGGACCAATTCCGGTTAACCGGAAAGTTGGAGGACCTCCTTCTCGAAGCGCAAGAGCTTGCATAAGTGCAGGCCATTGAAGACCTTGGTTCATCGAGAAATCAATGACGTGTACTCTCTTCTTACCTTCAAAAGCTTCGAGAATCGCTTGGTTCGCCGTGAAGTGAGCGAATTTAAGATAAGGACAAGTCTCGTAAAAGTGCATCTGAAGAGTATCGGAGAGACAATGATCGATCTGATTCTGCGGCGGAGAGAGACGGTAGATCCGCCGCGCTAAAGCTTCGGCGAAGTAAGTAGCCACTTTTCTCATAGCTCCGGCTTGAGACACAGCTAAGCATCCGATTTGCTTCACAAGAGCTTCCGCTAGAGTCAAATTGTTCTGCTGGATTGCTTCTGCACAAGCCATAAGCGCGTGGACTAAACGAACACCGTTCTCTTGCGAGTCAACCAGGATAACAGAACGAGTTGACTCACCCGCCGCCGTCGTTGTCGTGGTGGTTGTCGTCACCGTCGTTCCTATGACTCCACCAATCTGCGTACCCGTCGAAGTCGATGTAACCATAGAATCAGGACTCGAGCATGATTTCAAACGCTTGTTCTGATTATTCGACGAAGACGAAGAATCAATCGCCGGAAACTGATAAATCGCGTTTCCGGGAATGACTTTAAGGTCATAATCCGAAGCCGGAAAACCACAAATCTCCGGCGAAGGAAGAACCGGATCTAAACCGTTAGAACTCGCCGGAAGAGGAGGAGGATTAAGCTCAGAGAGCATATTATCAAGCCAAGAATAAAGCTCCGACGGATTATAATGAACAGTATCCGTCGCGAGATGAGATAAACCATCTTCTTGAACATTACTCATCATCGTCTCTAATTGTTCGAGTTTCAAAGCAACCTCCGCCATCTCCGATGACCTAACTTTGTAACCTAAAACAGCGAGAAGCTCGTCGTCCATGTTACCTCCACCGTCTTCTTCTTTTTTCACCATCATCATCTTATCTTTAGAGATTGATGATGATGAAGAAGAAGTCCCGTGGTTGGACAATCGACCTTGGAATTGGTGATGATCTCTCTTCATTTTTCAGCTATGAGTTTCGATTAGATTAGGTCTGATCTTGGATCTAGGGTTTTGCCTTTTTTTTAGTTTGTGTGTGTTTGGGGATGATGAAGGAAGAAGAAGAAGGAACATGTGACTTCTCTATGTGAAGAATCTTAAGAGCAAATGGGTTTGGGATTGGATTGCTTTTGTTTTTCACTGCTACTACCACTTCAATCATCATTCATACCAGAACTAATAATAATAATTTCTCAAAATAATAATAAAAAAATTTCTCAAAAAATATTTATTTTATTTACCAGAAAATATAAATTTATTAAAATAAAAAGATATTTATTCTGGATGAAAATTAAAAAAAGAAAAGAAAAAGAATGGTGGTGATGGGGCTCGACGACCAATGAATAATGTACCAGAAAGAGTAACATACATACACATCTAAAGTGATAAGGCTGTGAAATTACAACACACATTACTAATTTTATTTTTATTTTCATATACGTAAAAAAAAATAAAGTGTGTAAAAACATTTAGAATTTCTGTATATTTGAAGTGATATTTACATTCATTGTGATGTGTATTTTTTTGTTTTGATTTACAAGATCTGATGGAGTAATATAAAAAATTGTGGATCTACTGAATAGATATATTATGAGTTTGTTTTTTTAACTATATAATAATTTTAGTTTAATTGATGAAGAAAGTAATTACAAGTCTAAGAGAATCATTAAACTTTTGTCAAATCTATAAAATAGGAGATTTAGGGCTTTTTAGTTGATTCTTTTGATGGAAGAACTGAAGATGCTCTTTTTCAGAGGATAATTAAATTCAACTTAAAAAGCTGAACTCACTTCATGATAGCATGATACTGTTTTACTTCCCAGTTTCTTTATGGTAATAATAATTTAACCATATGTCTTGGATGTAAAAAAATAATGATATATAATCACATTTTGAATTGTAAGAGATTATTATTTTATTTTTTCCAACAAGTTGTTTGAAGCTCAGCCATCGAAAACATAAATCTAAAATTGCGTATGATCAGATAAAAGAATAGTAAATTTTGGTTTTAACAAAAGTACAGTACTAGTAATTTTACAGTAACTTTAAGTCCTACAGGTTCAGTTTATGTACAAAAAAAAATCTCTAAAAGGGATTCTATAATTGGGTATTGAAAAATCATCGGACCAATGTATTTTCAATTTTCGAGTTCTCTTTTATAGAAGTAACTTTCAAGTATTAAACGTTAATTAGGTCATATTTTTTCTTCTAATTTCCAAGATGCATATAATTTTAAAAGCTTTCATAATAATAATAAATATATATCGAGATTTCAGATGTTGTATCTTCGATCTTTTTAACTTGACAAAGTTAACTTAGGCTTATGCTAATCTACTGTTACTGTCAAAGTCTAAATAAAAAATATAACTAGCCACTTAAAACTTACGAAAACAACAAAAACTAAATAAAACACGAATGAAAACATTAAATTTAATGATATTTGATGACAATATTAAAGTTCCGACTATATAAAAAAATCATCAAGCAAACAAAACCTAATAGTGTAATATTACTAAGCATTCATAGCTCGAAATACAATTAATTAAAGGCAAAAAAAATGGTGTGACAAGAAAACCCGTTTTTAAGCATAACAGCCGGCGTCCGTCGACGTCAAATCATTCAAAGAGATTCCCGTTACATTGCTTAACGCCGTCATTAACGGCCTCTTTCTATCAACTGTATTAAAAAGAAAAGAATATATTCATTTGTATCCTTCAGGAAACTCAAACTGACAGCACGTGATGGATCCACGTGTTAATGGGTCCCACAATATAGCTTTCAATAACTATACGCGGTTGGAACTTTTGTGGTCTCTACTAAAATTCATGAGATTTGAACACGTGTCCTATTATTATTAGATCTAAAACGGTAGGGACCGAGTCTGCTTCCTTCATCTTGACGGCCGTTTTTACGGATCCGTTTTTTTTAATTTCATCTCTATCCATTTGTTACATGTTATATTGTCATGTTACGTCACTTTCTTTAACTATTTATCATTAAATTCACTTTTTTTTTTTTTTTTTTTTTTTTTTTTTTTTTTTTTTTTTTTTTTTT
>Ga0041059_1002671_pt1 | contig 13068 bp, 6 predicted proteins | sample AraColnosormetaG_FD_56232 | JGI IMG/M metagenome (GOLD analysis project Ga0041059, IMG submission 56232) | Arabidopsis roots microbial communities from North Carolina, USA - Col MF nosort | ecosystem: Host-associated > Plants > Roots > Unclassified | place: USA: North Carolina | collected 2013-09-02 | reverse complement strand
ATATATATATATATATATATATATATGTTTACATTATTTTCTTCTATCTCACACAAATCATGTATGTTTAAATTATTTTCTACTAGTTTTGGACAAATAGTGATAGCCTTGGAAGGAGACATGTTTTTGAGAGTACAATATTTTGAGTAAGGTAGGATTGTTGAAAGAAAAGAAAAAGTGAAAAAGACTACTAAGTTGTTTGTTTTATAAGAGAATGATATATGTATTAAGTTCAAGAGACAATTAATTGAATTTTGATAGTCATCTCTTTATTAGATTGATTTAATGGTCAAATATGTTAAACTTAAATTAACTTGCTTAAAGTGGTTTGAAGGTTAGTTAGTAAAACTAGAAAATTAAAAAAAATCAAAATCAAGATATCATATATATAGGGCTCTTATGGGCCACATCTTACTAAGCTATAATATTTCTTATGTATTTGATTGGCTACTTCAAAATGACATTTTTGCGATTAGCGTGATCCCATATCTATTCCACACATTCACCAACTTTATCAGACATGTAATCTCTAGATACTCTCTTCCACGCCATCTAAATTAATATCCTTGTTGTTTTCATACTATACCAGTAAATAATTCAAAAGTAAATTAGGTTTCCGATAAGAGCTATAAGAACGCAATAAAAAATATCACTCGATCTCTCCATCATAGCTTTGTTGTCACTAAATCAACGTCGGATGAAGCTTTTTGGATTCACAATCTTTATGTTGAATTCGTAGAAAAAGACCACTATATGATGAGGTTAATGAATGATAACAGTGTTTTTGTCAAGAGTGATAAAAAGTTTTTAAGGAATTATATTGTTTATTTCATATGAGACAATGCCTTTTTATGCACATATGTTATGAAGTAGTTAACACAATACATAAGAAACATTACAAATTAATAAGATGTGGTTCATGAGAGCCCAATAATGTTGAGTCTTAAAAGTGTATTTGAATTTTGTTGATTCGATGAAATAAAAATAATTTGATGAAAATTAATTGAACGAGCATTGCATTAATTTTCATAAAACACTTTCATATGATAGTGTCTCGCATGTTGATCTTAATCTTTTTTTCAGAATTAAAAAGTTTTGCAAATAACTTTATCCCCAGTGTCAATGACGCCTAGTGAAGTATTTGAGTTTGTTGAAAATATTGGTTGTTATTCAAATTTTCAGTTACTTTCAGTTTGTTGAAAATAACAATTGTAATGGTAGTTGCATCATCATTGGGTTGTTATTCAAACTTTATTAAAAACTAATAAATGTATATTAATATATTTTAATTAGGGAGATTTTGAAAACTACTCTATTGGTAGAGTTTGAAAACTCAACATTTAAATCTTATTCAAATGTTGAGCTTTAAAAGTGTATTTGAATTTTGTTGATTCGATGAAATAAAAATAATTTCATGAAAATTAATTGAACGAGCATTGCATTAATTTTCATAAAAGATTTTCATATGATAGTGTCTCGCATGTTGATTTTAATGATTTTTCAGAATTAAAAAGTTTTGCAAATAACTTTATCCCCAATGTCAATGACGCATAGTGAAGTATTTGAGTTTGTTGAAAATATTGGTTGTTATTCAAATCTTCAGTTGTTTCTTAAATCCTACTAATAACAATTGTAATGGTAGTAGCATCATCATTGGGTTGTTATTCAAACTTTACTTAAAACTAATAAATGTATATTAATATATTTTTAATTAGGGAGATTTTGAAAACTACCCTATTTTTTAGTTTCATTTGAAAAATACACCTTTCTATATTTTTAAAAATAACAATTTGTAATATGTAAATGATAAATTTTCCCGATTTAAAGTAAAAGCTTTATTCTTTATAAATTAAAACGAAATTTGAAATTTAGAGGAAGAAAAATAAAATAAAATAAATTCGAAATCTTAATTATTTTAAACTTTTTTGAGATAAAGATAGTTTATTTATTTTATACATTAAATTTTAATAATACAATATCTAAAAATATTTTTGAGACTATCACTAAATATTTTTGACGTTATAAAAATAATCAATCTTCCACGCTCCAAAGACATTTTTCAATAGATAGAATCCTAGATTCTTTTTTTCTTGGACCAAATTGGTGTAATATTTAAAATAAAATTGTTATACTTAGTGGATGATTGGTTCATCTGTAACTGTAGATTTATTGCTGTAGAATTTTTGCGGTATGTGTGATGGCCGTAACTGTAGGTTTTATTGCTGTAGAAATTAGACTGTAGGTTTTATTAATATAATATTATTACTCAAAGAAATTGGCTGTAGAAATAAAATTTTTGTTTTATGTATTTTTAAACAAAAAAATATTATTGGTAAATTGTAGTTATGTGTTATATAATATTATTCACAAACATAAATTTAATTAATTTATATATATATATATATATATTAAAAACAATGTGAGTTATATACATATATATATATATATATGTCATAGAGTAGATATTTACCTACTATTTATATCCATAAAACTAAATTTAATATATATATATATATGAAAATTATAGTAATATTTTTAAAGAAAATTAAAAAAAATGAAAAGAAAAAGAAAAAAAATGTACAGAACTTCTAAAGACCATAAACTTGTGCTTTAGAAAAACTTGTACTTACAGCCAAAATAATTTAAAAAATATTATTGGGGCTGTAAGAAAAAATAGGAAAGTTAAAACATGATTGTTTCAATTTTGGGTTGTAGCCATTTTAGTGGCTTTACAAAATTTCTACACCCCAACCAATCATAACCATAAAACTATTAGTTATCAATTATCAATTTAAAATTTTGTTTTATAAAATTTTTATTTTAATTTTAAATTCTTTTTAATTATTACTAAATATTAATGAAGCTATTTTAGTAACTTTATATATTAAAATTTAATTTTTACGAGAAACAAAAGATATGGTATTTTTCAAATGAAAACAGGAAAAAACCTGAAAACCCCCATCATCTATTTGTTTCTGTTTAGTACCTATATTATTATTTTGGAATAAAAATACCTCATTTACAATTGATAAAAAAAATACCTCATCTTTTATTTGTTGGTAGGTTCCAACCCAGGACTTAACATATGTCAAGGGACGTTAGGAAATTATTTGACGGAGTTAGATTTTAAAATTGAACACATACCGTTAAATAATTTTGTAACGTCCGTTAACAGATGTTATGTTGTGGGTTGCAATCTACTACTCCCTCTGTTCCTTATTGATTGATTTTCTAGGAAAAACACAAAGATTAAGAAAACATATTAAATGTTGCTTTTAAATGTATTATTCTTTGTAATTTAAAATTTTCAATAACTCTAAACCAATTATATTCAATAATATTTATTAAAGTTTACAATTTATCAATTATAACTAATAAGTATTGCATTGAAAACCTAAGATATCAATATTTTTGAAACAATTTATTTTCCTAGAAAATCAATCAAAAAGGAACAAAGGGAGTATTTTTAAGAGATGAGGTATTTTTATCAACTATAAATATATGAGATATTTTTATTCCAATAATAATAATAAAAATATTAAACGGGTAAAAAAAATAGATAAGAGATTTTTCGAGTTTTTTCCCAAATATAAACGCATAAGACATTTATCCAAATTTATTCTTTTAATTAATTGTGGCAAGTTGGCCCCACACTCTTTTATGTAGGTTTGTTGTAACACCCAACTCCCACGTTTAATATGCTATTTGGTTTGTAAATATGAGGCAGCCCATTTAATTTATAAAAGAGATGAGGGTTTTATCGCCATGAGAGTGCTCATGTATGTATATATATACTTACATGTACCGCCGTCTTTGTCGAGCCGTAAATGAAAGCTGAGCAAACAAACCCTAGAAGACATCATTATTGTGTTGTGGTGATTAGTTGTGTCATTATGTGTGAGGGTTTGTAAGAATCATGAGAAGAAAACACAAATTAAATAAAGAAGAAGAAAACGGAGACGGAGCTGAAGACGTCGTGGAGGAAGTATCAATATATCATCACCATCGCAAAGGTGAAGCAAGGGAGATAGAGATCTGGTTAATGACAATAAAGAGAAGTGAAGATGAAGGAGATCAGAGTAGGAGCACACCAAAAAAAGAGAGAAAGAGACGAGAAGAGAGAAGAAAGAGAGAGAGATCACAGTCAAGTGTAGGAGAGGAAGAATTGGATCGTGATAATAAGTAGAAGCAGTAATGAGTCTATTTCGTTGCCAATCAGGAATGTGGGTGATGAGATCAATAAAGGGAAGAAAAGAAAGAAGAATAAGAGAAAAGAGGAAAGAGGAAGAACAGGTTTAAGAAGGTGTTTTGCAGGGAGAACTCCCGACATACCAGATATAAACATATCTATATTACGGTGTCTTGTTATATTCGAGAAGTTATGCACGTTTCTTCCTGGACAAGGACTTGTATAGTCTGGTAAATCTGGAACCCTAGAAAACAGTTTTGTGTTGGTTTCTTTGAGGTAACGTTTGGAGGTCCAAAACTAATATGTTCGGAATGAAACTTTGTGCAGGCGTTTCTGGTATTATTGGCTAGACGATCAACGGTGGGATTGCATTATTAACGGTTAGTTCTTGACTTATCTTTATGTTTCAAAGACAGTTTTGTATGGAGTAAGTAGTGACGAATTTGTAATGTTTGATTGAAAAATTGAGCTTGGCATAAGCTAAAGCTTTGCAGGAGCTTTCATGATTCATGGATTCAGGTCCTGGTTGAGGGAGAATCAAGTTAGAGCTTATGAGCATGTAGTTGTAGTAAAGATTGCCTAAGTGGAAAGAAAGCAGAATTGAGTCTTCATCATCAACATGCCAAGGTGAGGGTGGTATTTGCGAAGCATGGTATCATTTTCTTTTGTTATGGTTCTTGACACATGATATGTAGGCTTAGGTCTGATTGCATAGGATAAGATTATGTGATGATATGATTTGATGATTATTGAGTGCTTGATATAATGATATGTATGGTGATAATGTTTGACTATGAAATATTATGTATGAGAATGTTAAGTATAAGTATCTAAGTATGATGATTATGTATGTCTGTATGAATGAATGGGGAGAATCAAGCTATGGGCCGTGCTCTCCCTAGTAATTTGAACAGTGATGGACCGACGGGTTAAGAGCTGGTCAAGAACGCTTGACAAGCCCGGAATGGGAGTATCTGAGCCACGAGGGCCAGCCTCCACTGATGAGGTTTAGTCAACACGAGGATGGCTAGACTAACGATACATATGTATGTGCTATTATGGATAAAATGCTTGTTATGTATGTGTTGTTAGGGCATCTCTAACCCTACTCTATTTAGAGTAAAAACTCCAAATTCTTCTCCAACCTTGCTCTTTATTGGACTCTAAAATAGAAATTTATGCAGAATTGCTCTATTTATATAGAGTAAGTCTATTCTCTACTCTATTTTAGAGTTGAAATTTTATATTTATATTTTGGTCCCTCAAATTTAATTTTTTATTTGATACATATTATCATTTCACAAAGAACAACTACAACACGTAATTTTATAAAATTAATAAGCAAACAAGTACTAACTTTAAAATAAAAGAAAACTAAAACATAAAACTAGTAATTTAATATTCTAGTAAATTGCTTATAGATCCGCTAAGATAGTTAAAATATTGTCCAAATGAAATAGATGGAGGAGGAGTTTCTTGATCTTGATCTCGTTGTTGGACACGTCATTTTGTAAAATCCGTGTTTGTTCAGTCTCAAAATATGCCCGAACATTTGGGTTTTAAAAGGAATTCAAATCACAAAATAAAATTTTGTTTTCTTCCTTTAATTGATCACATGTGGAAAAATACTCTAATGGTGTTGTTTAAAATAAATTTTGTAATGTTTTTTTATTGTTATATGATGTAATGTTTTTAATATATAATTAGTGTTTAAAATAAATAATATCATATGTTATGGGAATTTTGCAAAACTATAATATATGGGGTCAGATTGTAAATTTTATAATTAAAAGGTATTTGTATATAAAATAAAATATAATATTTCTAAGAATAATATTTTTTAGAGTAGAAAATAGAGATATACATTGGAGAGAAACCCTTCTATAAAATAAAGTTACTCTATTTTAGAGTAAGATATAGAGTTATACATTGGAGATGGTCTTAGAAGTTAAAGCATGTTAGGTTGATTGCTTCTGTCTAAGTTTATATGTTATGATGATGGTTCTATAGCTTTAGAAAATGTTCTATGTTTCAGTGGACAGAGTTGATTCCCCTCATGAGTATTCTTTACTCACCCTCTTTTTCTTGTTTTCCTCGGGTTAGTAGGGAAGAGGCATGCTTTTCAAAGTACATTAGTTCGAATGAAGTAGGATTGTTGAAAGAAAAAAGACGTGAGAAAAAGGAAAGAAGTTGATCGTGTTTTATAGAGAGTGTGATATGTTTTAAATGCAAAAGAAAAATAATTGAATGATGTTTTGAACAAAGAGGTTTTAGGGAATTTTTCTCTCTATTATTGATCTATTGATAAGATACAACATCTATATATGATACAACATTAGGGTTTAGGTTTAGATATCAACTTATCTAGAGCCTTCTAGAATATACTAATAGACCATATAATGGGCATCCACATACTATATAATATTAATCATAACACTCCCTCTTGGATGACCATTATAAAAATATAGTCTCAAATGAGCATGTAAGATGATGCTGCCTCATTAAAAAACCTTACCAGAAAAAACCATGGTTAAGGAAAAAAGAGTGCAGCGTGCTTCTACTCCCCCTCATGAGTACAACACTAGAAATCTTCAAGATGCCGCGATCCAATTATGATGAACTAACTTCTTGAAATAGTAGTTCGAAACGTCTTGGTAAATAGGCTCGCCAAATCTTCACTTGAACAAATTTGTAGGGCACGTACATCACCATTCTTCTACAGTTCATTGGTCTTAGAGGTGACTCATCTTGATCATTATCTATACTTACCATAATCTCATCAATGTATGGTAAAGACTTTGAATAACAATGGTCTTTCATTATTGGAATCAAAATATTTCTCTTTATGTGTCTATCATTTCTATATTCTTTGTTGTCTCCTTAAAAACCTTTCATGGAAAACCCCAATGGGATAAAAACCATGATAAGGGAAAAAAAGTACAACTATGCACATAACGATATTTCTCCCCCTGAAATCATCATCTTTAAGATATGCATTCCAGTCATATATATCATCTTTTAAGAAATCATTATAAACATGATCTTAATGAACAAATTCATATAATCTCTCAGGTCATTGAACTTCTAGTCCATAACATCTCTTTTATATGAAATATTATTTCATTGTCTACTTTGATTTCAGGTCCAAATAGTCTTTTGCTTAAAATCATCTAAACTATTATATTTAACATAGGAGTTATGCATACTCTCTTTGTAAAAGTCACTATTTTCGCTTTCATTCTTATTATGATTCTTCTGGACCAAATATATGTGAAGATTTTTCATGTAGAAGCCTATAAAGATTTTAAAAATAACATCTCTCTTCCTAAATATTTCCGAAGAATTTCATAAAGACTCGGATTCATACATAATTTTATTTCTACATCTTTCATAAGAACGATTTTATCTCAAATTCTTTCATTAAATATTTCATTGTATATAAAATCTTTAGAAGAGATCTGATAATATTTAAATCATCAACATATTTTGCTATTCTTGAAACTATCTTTTAACAAGTAAAAACTAAGGTTATTATCTTCTATTCGCCCGATATTTCAATTCATAACAACATCGATTTAATTACATATGTATAGTCCTTTGTTCTCGAGAACTAGAATTTATTGCTTCTGGCAATAAAATCCGTCTTGCCTGCTTTTAGCAATTTAAATCTTTACAGGACTATTAGAAGCCTTTCTCTTATTCAAACACATAAGTGATATAAATAGTTGCATTCACCACAAGAGAGTATATCTCGTTATAATCAATTTCAAGTCTTTGTGAGAATTATTATGTTCTTGAACATACTTTGTATCTCATCAAGATTCACTTACTCTTATTAGTTTTACACCTTCATGTGTTTGAACTACTAGTCTGAATACTTTCTCTTCATATTACACTATTCTTTCTTTCCATGATTGTTCAATCATCATTTTATATATACTTTAAATAGATTTTTCTTTTAACCGCAGTTTATGATCCTCGATTTTCATCTATAACATCATCAAATGCTTCATTGCATGCAAAATATTTTACGACGTTGATTTGCTTTTGGTTTCATTCTATTCCATACATGACTCAATTTGTTGAGATTTCCATCATTATCATTTTTAGGTACTTGAATCTCTTTCTTATTCATGTCTAACTCTCTTCTAGAGATATGTCATAATTTCTTGCTTCCTCTGTGCCATATTAATTTTTGCTCCTTTTTTTTCTTATCTTTTCCGAGGATGCTTATATATTTTGGAACCAATAAGTCCATCACGCTTCATGCGATCTTTAGACTTATTAGCAGTTGATCTTATCCTTCTAAAAAAATAATTTTAATTGGAGCACAGCTGGTATATGTGACTTTGACACTCAAGGTCAATAAATGCTTCTACCATATAATTTGCTAAACTTTGCAAATGAATTATCTCTTAACTTCTAGTATACTTTTTTTAGTACTAGGATTAAAATAATTTTTTTCAATATATTTATTTACGAGCAATTGATTTTCTTCCCCTAATGTTGGAAAGATTGACTCACTGAATCAACACTCGCTCTCTCAAACCTTAAATATATTTCTCATTGATGGAATCTAAAACATGAAAAAAAGTTATAACTATTATTCATTTATAATCCTTAAAATCAAAATATTAAAATTAAGAATATGAATTAAAATAGTAGGGTAGATTGTTAAATTTATCAAACAAACCCATTGTAATGTGTAAGAACTAAATGAGTGTTGAATTATGGATAATATCACTATCTATACTCAAAAGAATCAAAAATTAAGAATATACCATTGTTTTCTATATAATTAGTTCTCTCTCTTTCATTTATGTAAGTTAGACAAAAATGCTCTTATTGCATATATCAAATTATTTAGCAGTATAATAAAATAGTTATCGATATTTTTATCATCAAATTCTTGAGGATATATTATGAATTAGATGATTATCTATTATGTTACATGATAATAATATATATATGCCTGTAAGTAAAAAAAAATATTATGTTAAAATATATGATATCACGATAAGAAGAATGTAAGGAGGTATATAATTAATAATGTGTTAAATTTATTTTCAACATGCTAATTTATACAATATATCATATAAACTTGTCAATATATTTTAATCTTTCATTCACCATGACATAAAAATACTGTAAAAATAATTGTAACGTACTAATGTTTCGTTTAGCAAAGTATCTAACGTAATAATATAGCAAAAAAAGTCTAATTGCCTTTTACTGTGCTGAATATACATACATAAAAAATACCGATTTATAATTTTAAATCGATAAATATTTTTTAACAAAGAATTTGTAAACTTATCGCAATATCATAGTTTTTAGCACGTTAAACAAATAATTATATGTTTATCATCCGCATATTACAATTATTTTTATTCAATGGCATTTTTGTAATTAATATAAAAGAAAAGGATATTTTGGTTTATATAGTATTTCTCTTTCATACTTACCTATATAACTAATATATATGCATAGATTCTTAATTTCTTCATCTTCTATGCATATCAATTAATATAGCCCTTGAATTATTAGGTGGAAAAAAAGAAGATGATGTAGGTGTAAAGTAAGGTGTTAAAATACGGAAAAGGGTATTTTCATACTCGTATCCTATTTTGAGTGTATTTTAATACCTACACAAATTTGTAGGGTATTTTCGTACCTAAACCACATCTTTATTTAATTTCATACATAAACTTAAGAAAATGTGCAAAATTCAGAGTCAAACAAATGGGAGTTAGTCAACAACGTGAAGATTCTGAGTTAGCGAACACATGGATAATGACGTGTTTAATACGACGTCGTTTTCCAGTGTTAAAATGTAAAATGTTCAAAAATTTTCAAAACACAAGTTTTGAACCCGTGACATCTTTGTCAATATAAGAGATGTTAAACCATCGCGTCCAACAAACTTCACTGGTATAGGCAAAACGTTTAAGGCTAACTGTTTTTTGTTAATTTATTTGCAAAATACGGGATTCAAACTCGTGTATTCAATGCTTTTTAACGGAGTTTCTAACCATTCCATCCCACACAAGTTTATTGGTTATACGCCAAATGTCTTAGTATATAAGGGTAACCGTTTTGTCATTTCAAATTAATAAAAACGTGAAAATTTGATTTCAATTTAAAACCCTCAAATTTGATATATATGATATACTGTTATATATATTTGGTGGTTTGTAGAGACTTGAAAATCAGTATAATAAATTGATGGTAATTTGCATGTACGTATAATCAAATTTTTTTGATTGCAATGTACATTGTATTGCATTCCCATAAGGTTTGTGTACAAATGAAAATTATCTTTATTTTATAATTAACTTAGAGAAAACTTGAAATAATTTAAACATTCGGAAAACAATATCCCCTTAATATACATATAAAATAAAAAAATTGAAAAGTAAGAGAACTAAAACTTCAAAATGTAACTAAGATGCAACACTGTAAGAGGTTGTTAGCTGAAGTACCTAATTACCATTGTAATACTCCAATCCCACATTTTTGGGTCAAATTGTTTTAACATAATGATACAAGTCCAATAAAATCAAATAGCTTCCTCAACTACAAAAATCAGGTTTTGTGATTTCTAAAGGATCGTGTATCTATGTATATGCATATGTATCGCTGCCTCCATAAAATCTGAAAAGAAAGGAAGAGAATACAAGCAAGTCTCGAACCTTATCCCTTTACATGTCACCACTGTCGAGATCACGACTTCATCATCGTCTTCGTTAGTGTCTCGGTCCACCATCATGTTATGTTGATGTGGAGAAGAAGAGAAAGGAGAAAGAGCAGAATAAACAGACATGATTGTGATCCATGTAGGAAGATAAAAGAAGAAAGAGACAAAGAGAGAGAATAGATGACGAGAGAGAAGAGTAACGTCACAGAGGAGAAGTTATCATCACGGTCAAGTGTTAGGAGAGGAAGAGTTAGGTTGTGGGAGTAAGAAATAGGTGATAGGATTAAGATATGAGCATATCGAATATGTGCAGAGAAAATTAGAAACAAAGAAGGAACAAGATGAAAGAAACAAAACAATTTCAAGTTGGGGTTTCTTAGACTAATCCATGTCGAACCAGAGAGAAGGATAAGACAAGTTAGACATGTCTAGAAATTTCACGTTGCAAAGAATCCATAGCAATTTACGGATCTTAAATTCTGATTATCTTCAATAACTTATAGACGTTTCTTTCTGGACAAGTAATTGCTAAGTTTGTCAAACCCAGAAAATCCTAAAAGACAGTCCGAGATGGCTTGTTGACGGCAATATTTTCTTGTGATGATGTTTGATCTTACTGTAAATTTCTGAGTTTATTCATATACAATTGAATACATATTCAATGGTGGGATTAAATTTCTAACATTTAAAAGTTGACGTATGCATATGTTTCCGAGACAGTTTTGTTTGGAGGAAATTGTAACAAGGTTGTATTGTTGTTTGGGCAAACAAGCTCTGTTTGAGATTTAATTTTGCAGGAGCTTTTAGGATTCATGGAACTAGGTCTTGGTTGATGGAGAACCAAGATGGTGGTCAATAGTTGGCGGTTCAAGGCAAGCTAGTACTTGTCTAAATGAAACAAAAGAAGAAATGAGTTGTTCTTCATCTTCAATAGGTTAAGGTAAGGGTGGTATTTGCGAAGCATATAGGCATAGATCTGAATACGTAGGATAAGATTATGTGATGATATGATTGATGATTGGGAATAAGGATTAAAGCACCCTTACCTTTCGCTTTTGTTTGCAGGCGATGTTCATGACATGCAAATCTAAGACTCGATACTCCTATCCGTTTTCACTCTCAATTTCTTCTCGCTGAGTAGAATTCTTCATCAAAATTTGGGTACACAAAAGTCCGAGATTTCAAGACATAAATTCGTTCTCGTCGGTGTTCTTCAATCCGGAATTTGTTACTTCTTGCTAATTGCCAAAAATCTGATGTTTCGTTCTATTCACCTTAATAACTTTCAATCGATGATGATTGAGAGCTTTGTGGATAATCTCATAAAAGTTTACTTCTCCAAAATTTAGACGAGTTTTCTATGAAGAAAACAAGTTTTAATTTTTCTTTACTTTCACTTTTCTTCTGTAATAACCTCTTGATGAGACGTGTTAAGTCACATTTTTATAACTTTTTATAAGTTGTCTTAATATAATATTATCGCGTCTTTTTGTTGAAAACATATAGTTCTCGATACTTTTTAGTATTTTTCTGGTCTTTGGACATTTTTATGAATTTAAGCGTCTAGAAGAAGAAATAGAAAAAAAGACGTCAAGAGAAGAGAAAATTGGAAAAGTATCGATAATTATATGTTTTCGACAAAAAGACGTACAGAAGAAATAGAACAAAAGACGTCAAGAGAAGAGAAGATTGGAAAAGTGAACCGACCGGTTATGTAATTGAAACGGTCGGTATGTGTTGGAGCTGGATTCCCCTTTAGGAATCCACCTGCGAAAATACCAAGCTAGCCCACAAAAGCCCACCAAGCCCACCAAGTAGAGGACCTACGCAGCTGACGAGCCCACATACGCGAATGGGCACTTGGGCCAGATAAGCCCAGTCACCTGATGAAGGGAGATAAGCGAATAATGACCTAGGAACTGATGAGGAGATATTCGCGGAGCGGACCTGATATCTCGGAACTGACCTGCCGAATATCCAGGAGGATCTCCGCAGATCCCGGACGGAGCTACCACGTGCGTAGACCCATATAAGGGAGCGAGGACGACTTGGAAGACACATTCAATCTAGCTTACATTCATACACACACTTTTACACTTGTAATCTCTTTTCACATTGTAAAAGCTTTGTCATAATTAATACAAAAGTCCATTCGTTCTTAGCAATATAACTCTCAAGGTTT
>Ga0041059_1002670_pt1 | contig 13070 bp, 11 predicted proteins | sample AraColnosormetaG_FD_56232 | JGI IMG/M metagenome (GOLD analysis project Ga0041059, IMG submission 56232) | Arabidopsis roots microbial communities from North Carolina, USA - Col MF nosort | ecosystem: Host-associated > Plants > Roots > Unclassified | place: USA: North Carolina | collected... | reverse complement strand
AGTCGTTCATTGATGGAGGTTGCAGATAATGAAATGGATTTGATGATGGAGAATGGAGAAAAGAATACAAAACTAAAAAAATAAAGGAAATTTAGGGTAAACATAGATTGTGATTGTGAATTTTGAGATAACCTCAGAATTTTCATAATTTTGTAAGAATTATTGAGAACGACTATGATGTGAAAGAGGAATTGAAAATGATGAAAAACAAAAGAATATGGAAAGGAGAAATGATAAAAAAAAAAGAAAAAATTAGGTTCTCACCCACACGATCTCATTAAGAATAAGTTTAAAAATTATTGTGTTTTCATCACTTCAGGGGCAAATTGGTCCAATTTCCTCTAAAAAAGATGGTTAAGTGCCCTCTCTCTTACAAGTGCCTCAAACGTAAAAAGATTCTCACAAAGTGCCTAATAATGTCACATTTCCTAAATTTTAACCCCGGTTAGTGTTTCCGTTAGCAATGTTAACAGACGTTAACTCGTAAATGTTATTTTATCAATTTTTATTAAATGAAGGTTTTAAAAGGTAACCAAAATTAACTTAGGTATTTTTGTTCCAAATTTAGTATTAGAGGTATTAAACGGACAAATTTAAAATAGATGGCGGATTTTTCAGGTTTTTCCCTCCAGAAAACTAGAAATACAGAAAATATCAAAAGGGTGGTTCTCTGGGGAAGGAGACAACAGCTGTCATTCATAAATGCCAAATATATTCAGATTAATTATATATATATGGCTGAAAATAGTTCAAACTAATTAAATGATTTAGCCACTAAGATATTTTTAATGCTTGATTTGATCCAAAACATTTTTATGACATGAAAGAATATTTCTCTACCAAAGAATAATTCCCAAGCGTTGTTGTTTAAATGGGTTTTATGGTGAATTCGCAAAATGAAGGTGGTGTTGGTGGTGACCATTCATGGGTTGTTTAAGAAGCTTAGTAAGAAGGAAACAATTCGACTCTTCAAATGGCAAAGCAGAGACTCATCATCATCACCAACAGCTTGCAAAAGCGTTGACCTTTCCTCACTTGATTGCCATTGGTACTAATTTCGTAATGATGTTCTAGGAATCTGGGTTTCTTAGAAAGTAGATGAATTTGCTTATTATATAATCTGATTTGTAGATGGTTTTTAAAGATTGAAGCTTTTTGTGGTTTGACTTTATATTAATTCTCTGTTTCTGTTTGTTGTGGGATGAAAGATTCCATCTGTTTACTTATGTATGTATAAATGTTGGGTCTGTGTTTGTTTTGGCTTTGTTTCTTCAGTAAACTTTAGAGAGTTTGGTTTCACAATTTTAGGTGTTGGATCAACAATTGGAGCAGGGGTTTATATTCTTGTGGGAACAGTAGCTAGAGAGCATTCAGGACCTGCTCTTGCTTTATCCTTCCTTATAGCTGGAATTTCTGCTGCCCTTTCTGCGTTTTGTTATGCGGAACTATCTAGTCGTTTTCCCTCTGCTGGGAGTGCCTATCATTATTCTTACATTTGCATTGGTGAAGGGTAACAACATTTACTTGCTTATTTAGTTATATAGTTGTTTCTCAGGCTTTCATACGCCACTGGATTTGGAGATTTGGTAGTTTACTCATTGCCTTTGCAGTTTTGCTTATGAATTCTTGGTACTGCAGTGTTGCGTGGTTGATTGGCTGGGCGCTGATTTTGGAATACACAATTGGTGGTTCAACAGTTGCCCGCGGCATATCTCCAAATCTGGTTTGTTCCCCCTTTGACTGATTGATATCTTCCCTTGCTTGAAATTCATACTGAGGTTCATAGTTTTTTCTTTACATAAAGTGTGGTTATATATTGTTTTGCTGAACTGCAGTTTAGAAGTGTTGCGTGTTTAGAACTGGGTAGGTAGGGATATCCACATAGCTCTATAAGATTTACGCTCTTGTGTTGTTTGTGCAATGACTCTATTTTTAGGATTCTTGCTAATAAATATTGAGTGGCACTTAGAGATTGAAAGAAAAAGGCGACATTTCTTTTTGCAAAGCTTTGGATATCTTTGTGTTCACCAATTCGTTTGGTTTTTCTTGTTTTTAACATGAACATGTGGAAATTGTTTTGTTTATCATGTGATGACATTTTAATATAACATGAATAGGCAATGATTTTCGGTGGTGAAGATTGTCTGCCTACAATATTAGCTCGTCATCAAATCCCAGGCCTTGATATTGTTGTTGACCCGTGTGCTGCTGTGCTAGTGTTCATTGTAACAGGACTTTGTTGCCTTGGAGTAAAGGAGGTATTGATTTCATATTATTTCAATTAAATCGTTTGGACAGACTCAACTCTGCCGAGCTGTGTTTTCTTAAAGTGAAATATCTCTTCTCTGCAGAGCACATTTGCTCAGGGAATTGTAACAACAGCAAATGTCTTTGTCATGATATTTGTCATAGTAGCTGGAAGCTATTTGTGTTTCAAGACAGGTTGGGTTGGTTATGAACTTCCAACGGGGTAAACTGAACGTTCCTTGTGCTACCACTATCATATTGTAAGGTAGAAGCTATATGAATGTTTTTTTCTTATTGTTTCTTAGGTATTTTCCTTACGGGGTTGATGGAATGCTTACTGGATCTGCTACTGTCTTCTTTGCCTACATCGGGTTTGATACAGTTGCAAGTATGGCAGAGGAGGTCAGTGTCATTTATTGTTGCAGTATCATATTTTCAAGCACTGGTATATATACTTATATTGCTGTTTCATATGCAGGTGAAAAATCCCCGGCGGGATTTACCGCTCGGTATTGGGATTTCGCTCCTGCTTTGTTGTTTGCTGTACATGATGGTGTCTGTTGTTATTGTTGGTTTAGTGCCGTATTATGCTATGGACCCTGACACTCCAATATCATCCGCATTTTCTAGTCATGGAATTCAATGGGCTGCGTAAGTCCGTTAATCGGTTAAGATGCAAACTATTCATTGGCAGGACTTGTTTTGAGTTTGATTTGTTTTTCCCCTGCCATTCTGTCTTATAGATATTTGATAAATTTAGGTGCTGTCATGGCTCTCTGTTCTGCATTAATGGGCTCCATTCTCCCTCAGGTAAACTAGAAACATAATTCAAGTGTTTAGATCTGTAAAATTAAGGATTTAACAATGAGAATTTTGAAGAACATATACACGCTATGTGGATTTCTTTTGTACCAACTTATTCACCAAAGAGCTTATTCGTTTTTCAGCCGCGGATTCTGATGGCAATGGCTAGGGATGGTCTCTTGCCTTCATATTTCTCATATGTGAATCAACGCACGCAGGTTCCAATTAATGGCACCATAACCACTGGTGTTTGTGCAGCAATCTTAGCTTTCTTTATGGATGTTTCGCAACTGGCGGGAATGGTAATTAAGATGTATTATGATTCATTAATGTTACCTGGTCCAGTACTTGAAGCACCACTTAGCCTGTAACTAGAATTTGACAAGCTTTAGTTGGTGTAGGTGAGTGTCGGGACACTTGTTGCATTTACAATGGTTGCAATATCATTGTTGATAGTCAGATATGTTGTTCCTCCAGATGAGGTACTGATAAGATTGGAACTGGTAAACTCTATCTTTATTCGATTTCACCTTAGACTACAATATAGAAGATTCTTGATTAAGGAGAGAAGTCTCTAACTCTCTTCCAATGGCCAAACCAGAATCCCCAACTCCTTTATAATGCTACGCACTAGTGACTAGACTAACAAGGCTTTTATCAGGTACCTCTTCCCTCATCACTTCAAGAAAACTCATCCAGTCACGTCGGAACTTCCATCCGTAGTAAACAACCTTTACTTGGCAAAGTGGATGATTCAGTTGTCGATAAGGAAAATGCTCCAGGAAGTTGTAAGTTACAATTCATTTTTGCAAACAAGGTTATAGGCTTATAGCTATTTATTCGCATTGGTGCATGAACTTTATATGTTAGCTGATCTCTGGTCTTGGTATAAGCAAAATTTCATATCTGTTGTTGATTCTGTAGGGGTTCTCAACAAAAAAAACAGACGGAAATTTGCTGGTTGGAGCATTATGTTCACTTGTATTGGAAACTTCCTTTTAAGCTATGCAGCGTCAAGCTTCCTCTTGCCAGGGTTAGTTCATCAACAGTTTATTTACTTGAGGCTCTATCTTTCACTGGGTTTCAAAACTTGGGCCTTTTTCTATAATACTCAGCTCCATTTTATGCAAACTATGATAACAGACTCCTCCGATATTCTCTATGTGGTGTTGGTGGATTGTTCCTTCTTGTCGGTTTGATTGTTCTGATTTGCATAGATCAGGATGATGCTAGACACAGTTTTGGGCATTCTGGAGGTACTTATGTCCTTTCTTTTTCCCAATGTTTTGTAGTAAGCATTTCATTTGGCAACAAACCAAAAAGTTCAGAGTTGTAACTTAGAACTCTTTTTGTTCTACAGGCTTCATTTGCCCGTTTGTTCCGCTTTTGCCTATAGTTTGCATTCTTATCAACATGTATCTCTTGGTAAACCTTGGGTGAGTTATGGATCATGACACCAGATTTGTGAATACTACTAACCGATGACTTCACTGTTGATATACATTTGTTTTGCTAATGTTTTAGAGCTGCGACGTGGGTTCGTGTATCGGTTTGGCTGTTCCTCGGAGTGGTTGTTTACATTTTCTATGGGAGAAGAAACAGCTCTCTTGTGAATGCTGTTTATGTCTCCACTGCTCATCTCCAGGAGATTCGTCGCACTTCTGGACATTCTTTGGCTTAAGTCTACATGAAACCATCAATGGAAGCTCAAGGAAGTGGGAGTTTCCTTTGTAAAATATGTTCAACAAAATCTGTATAATAATATATTTTTGAGATTGGATTATCCTGTGTAAATACAAAGTTCAATGCCACTGCTCATAGGCATTGTATATTTTTTTTAAAACCTAAATGGTCTAAATGTTATCTGGTGGACTATTGTATATTTTTTGAACTGCTGAATTTGGTGGACTATGTTGAATCTGGCGACTAAAATAGCAAATGGAAGGCTATCTGTGAAAACTTGCTGATTGGTGGACCGGATCCTAAATCGACTCGAATCCGACATGGAATAGTTATAAAATTCAAACGGATAATAAACTATCCTACCCGAATTCCGAACCAAAATCCGAATATCTAGCTTAGATAACGGTATGTCTTTCTAGGATGGTCAACGCATTCTTATATTTAGCTCATATATGAAATGACCACATGTAAAGTTGATATATATATATATATATATATATAAAGGGCCACAATTTAAAGTTGTTATCAGTCGGTTAACGTCATATAACGTCGTGTAAATTTTGGCATGGTCAATGATTAAATTTGTATGAAATAGTCCATCAACGATTTTTACATGTATTAAATAGTCACATGCGAAGTTCACATATTAAATGATATTTTTTGAAAATTCGCGTATTAAAAGAAAAGTTTCCCCAATTAATTGCATTTAAACTTTATTGTGTACAGAATTGCATCAAAACTTAACCCAAAATAAACCGGCCGGTACAAATCGGTTAACAAACTCTGTTAAAAAAGAATAACCTAGCCCCTTAAAACCTCATTTGGAACTCAAAAAAGCAGTACCGGAAAATAATGCTGCTCCGGTCATTTCGCACCGTCGAGCTTCTCCGCCGAATCTCCACTTCTTCAGTCTCTGGATATCGAACTTCTCCTTCACTTTTACAACGTTGCAATGGCTTCCAAAGCTATTTACCACACAGAGTAACAACAACAGAGAGTCCTTTCCCTTCACACATCTCTCGATTCTGTTCTTCTCAGAGCGCGAATTCGCAAAATGAGAATCGACACACGACTCTATCATCACCGGTTTCTTCACGGAGGGTTAATAACAGAAAGATTTCACGGCGGAGGAAGGCGGGAAAATCATTATCAATCTCGCCGGCGGCGGATGCGGTTGATTTGGCGTTAGACTCAGTGGTGAAGATCTTTACTGTTTCTACAAGTCCTAGTTACTTTCTTCCTTGGCAGAATAAGTCTCAACGAGAATCTATGGGCTCTGGTAATACTTAGTCTCTTTGGAATTGCTTCAAGTGTGATTTTGGTGATTTTTAGATTGAATTTTCTGTTTGGTGTTGATTTAGGATTTGTGATTTCTGGAAGGAAGATTATAACGAATGCGCATGTCGTGGCTGATCACTCCTTTGTGTTAGTTAGAAAGCATGGATCGTCGATAAAACACAGAGCAGAAGTTCAAGCGGTTGGTCATGAATGTGATTTGGCTATATTGGTAGTTGATAGTGAAGTGTTTTGGGAAGGTATGAATGCTTTGGAGCTAGGAGATATACCGTTTCTTCAGGAAGCTGTGGCTGTAGTTGGCTATCCTCAAGGTAATTGAAGTAGCTCTTGCTTACATATTAGGCAAATAAAGAGACAAGTAAGTGTAAATGCATGAAAGAAGAGCAATTTTGAGTTTTAGATGGTCTCGTTGTATGTATGTATCTTTGGCTACTAGCTCCAACAGTGTATAATCGTAGGCCGAGACCTGATTTCTGTCATGTTATTGGTCTGCTTCTAAACATGGAAATTTATTGTGATGAGGCAACTATTATGTTTTAGCTTCTGTATTTATTCAAAACTTTCAAGGATTAGTATACGTGCTATGGCTTCATATTCATGGAAAGCAATATATTTGGAATGTGCATTGTCATGTGAAAAACTGAATAGTTATGATGTTTGGCTTAAGGGTTCCCATTATATGGTTACGACAATCTGAAATAAGAAAGTGGCTTTGAGTTTTAATCATATGAGCTCTAATGCAGGTGGTGACAACATTTCTGTTACAAAAGGTGTTGTGTCTCGAGTTGAACCGACACAATATGTTCACGGTGCCACCCAGCTAATGGCTATACAAATAGATGCTGCTATTAACCCCGGAAATAGTGGTGGCCCAGCTATCATGGGAAACAAAGTAGCTGGTGTCGCATTTCAAAATCTTTCAGGTGCTGAGAATATAGGGTAAGTCAGAGGTTAATTATTTTAGCTCTAGTGCAGTAAAGGATTAGGAAAAGGAGTTAAACGAAGTTTATATCTTGATATCTTAACTTATGTAAGTAACATGAGTTTATTTGTCACTCTCGGAATGATGTATGAATCACTGCTGTCTTGAGACATCTCCTAAGTTTGATTTTCTAATCATGGTTTGCAATATGCAGTATAATTGAAGTAGTGTACATGTCTTGACAAGGCAAGGTTTAATTGAAGAATTTGATTTCGTGGTTTTAAACTGCAGCTATATAATTCCAACACCAGTGATAAAGCATTTCATAAATGGCGTTGAAGAATGTGGTAAATACATTGGTTTTTGTTCAATGGGTGTATCATGTCAGCCTATGGAGAATGGTGAACTTCGTAGTGGTTTTCAGATGAGTTCTGAAATGACAGGGGTTCTTGTTAGCAAAATAAACCCTCTATCAGATGCTCACAAAATTTTGAAGAAAGATGATGTTCTTCTTGCATTTGATGGTGTTCCTATAGCAAATGATGGAACAGGTATATTTTCCTTTATTTCCATAAGCCTCAGTGCTGACTTTGTCCCCTATTTTGTTGGTGAAGTGTGTTTTGATGTATTGCAGTTCCTTTTCGGAACAGGGAGAGAATCACTTTCGACCATTTGGTTTCTATGAAGAAACCAGATGAAACAGCCTTGGTTAAAGTTTTGAGAGAGGGGAAAGAACATGAATTCAGTATCACACTAAGACCTGTAAGTCATTTGTTATGACTAAATCACTGTATGTTGTTTGCTTGCTGGTTCATATACCATCTCTAAAATGGACAATCATCTTTTCTTCTGAGCTTAATAGTTTTGTATTGTATGCAGCTGCAACCACTAGTTCCAGTGCATCAATTTGATCAGCTTCCCAGTTATTATATATTTGCGGGCTTCGTATTTGTACCTCTTACTCAGCCATACCTTCATGAATATGGAGAAGATTGGTATAACACTTCTCCCCGCACATTGTGCCATCGTGCATTAAAAGATTTGCCCAAAAAAGCCGGTCAACAACTTGTCATTGTCTCTCAGGTTTGTGCTTTCTTTTCCCTAGTGTTTTTTTTCTTTATGTCTTGTTAGAAAGATTGAAAATCACTTGAGCCACAATGATAATAAGTACATACAGTCAACCAGATTTCCTCTGTTTCCTAAGCAGCGAAAGCTTGCTTAGAACTTTTGAATGTCCAGCAAATATAACAGCAATGATGTCTCGCCATTTATGTATCACACTGATATTGAATCTCTGGTTGATAGGTGTTAATGGATGATATCAACACAGGATACGAGCGTCTCGCAGAACTACAAGTAAGTAAAAGCTAATCTTAAACCTCGTTGTCATTATTGTAAAATGCTCCTGACCCTTTTGTCATCGATTCTTCTTAATATGGCATACGTTTAGGGAATCAGCAATTAAAATAAAGAATTAAACATAACAGAGCAGTACCATATGATTCTAAAACAGCACATATGAAATGCAAAATCATAACTTAGACATGATAGCTTTGCATGATATAGTGTTCTGAGAGACTGACAACTAAACTGATTTTGTGCTGAAACAGGTGAATAAAGTGAACGGAGTAGAAGTGAATAATCTGAGACATCTATGTCAGCTCATAGAGAACTGCAACACCGAAAAGCTGAGGATAGACTTAGACGATGAGAGTAGGGTAATCGTCTTGAACTACCAATCCGCAAAAATTGCCACTTCTTTGATTTTGAAACGACACAGAATAGCATCAGCGATTTCCAGCGATCTGCTTATCGAACAAAATCTAGAAACCGAGTTGGCTTCTTGTTCTGCGGTTTGAGCTATCGCCAACACGTATGGCATGTTGTACACTTACAAATTCATTCATAATTTGTAAACTACAATGTTGTATACTCATAAACATTTAGGATTTGATAAGTGGCTTGTCACGAGCCTGAATTTTGAAAATCATTTATAGAAAATTTGTCCTACTCCAAAAAATATTATTTTCTCCAGAACAGATTCATAAATGCAAATATACCAAAATACGATAACAATGTGTGAACACACCTAAAAGTTAAATGACCCCAAATTTGGTTAGTGCGTAGGAGAAACTAGAAAGCCAGACTTTTTTTTGTCGTCTTCCCCTTTCATTACCATCTCTTGTTCCAATGAAATAAAAGGGACAAAACAACAAAACACAAATCCCTTTCCGTGTCTTAAGCGAACTGTCACATCCGTACGTGCATCGTGTAAAAGACCAAATTTACCCTCCAACTACACTCATCACTCTCTATTTACTTACTCTCTTTAGTTTTCTTTTCTCGGGGAGTGAAAGAATTGAAGAAAGAAGAGTGTTTTTGAGAAGATGAATTCGTCGTCGTCGTGGGAGATGCAACTAGTGGAAACGGCTAAAGAGGAACTCGAGATTCTTCAGTCTCAATATCCCAACCGCTTCGCTTACCTCAAATCCGATCTTCAATCTTTCATTTCTCACCTCCGTGAAGATCACGCGCCGCCGCGTTTATCACCCTCCTCCTCCGTAGTCCTCACTCAAGGTACTCTCATTTTTATGGACTGATGATGAAATTACCGGTTGAAATTTTTCTTGCTTGTTTTGTTTTACATATTTAAGATTGTTCTCTTTTTGAAGTTATTTTTTTTAAAAAACATTGTTTTTCTTTGTCAGATTATTACATTTCACATTTTAATAATCGGTTGCGTCGATTGAGTTTCCAATTGCCAAAATTCAGTTGATTTTGACATCACGTCTTAATGAAATCTCGACATGATTTACCAAATTAGTTGACATAACATGAGTAGATAACTTTCATCATGTTGGAACTTTTTATTTGCAACGGTTTTCTAGAAATCTTTACTTTGTTCATGTTGAAAGATATCAAAACATAAAAACTTTGTTCTTGGATTTCAGGAACAATTTACATTTGGTTTCTTCAAAGTGTTTTTTTTTTTTTAAACTTTAGTAGTTATTATACCATAATGGTCCCAAACTGGAGATTCATTTGACTAGATTTCACTATTAAAATATCAACTATGATTGTACGGTATACACATAAATGTTAAAATATAAGTTGCCATTAATTAAGTTGTTGTTGATGCATTGGACAGAGTCATCAAATTGTAACTATAAGCAAAAACATAAGAAGAGAAAGTGCGTCATGGACAATTTAGGAGATCAAGCATCATCGTCAACAACGGGAAAGATCCATAAGAACAATAACAAGATGGGTCAGAGAGTGGTCACGAAGAAAAAAAATAGAGTTGAAATGGTTCTTGAGAGGGCTCAACTTTGTCTCCAAAAGATAAGAGACGTGAAAGCCTCTTTGTGTTGACCCTTTTTACAACTCTTTTTTTCTCTGTTTTTTGGTTGATGAAATGTATAAGGAATGATAGTTACCGTCCGAGAAATGTGATTGCAAGTGATAAAAAGTAAAATGCTTCTCGAAAAGAGGTATTGATGACAGTTCAACATTGTATAGGTCTTTTTGGTTCAGTGAGAGACTTTCATTTTTCAGTCTCTTAATGGAAACCTAATGAATTTCTTGTTTACGACTAAGAGAAAATATTTATCATAAAACAATTTTCGTTTCTTCCTCATTCTAAAAAGCGAAAAACAGAGAAACCCCACTGATTACTTTGAAAACATTTTTGAAAGCTATTTTTTTCTTAAAAAAAATGTTTGAAAGATATGTTTTCTTAAAAACAATTCATTCATTTTTGTTTTCAAATTTTGTAAATCAGACTAAAAAATCCAAAAAGGTCATAGATCATAGGGTAATATTAGGGAGTAGCCAAATTTGACATCATAGTAAAAAAAAACTAACCATGTGTCAGATTTTTCTTGTAAATGATACTTTTTATGGTGTGATAGGGGTGAGAAAAAGACTAATTAACCTTGTAAACTTACGGTTTTTACAATGATACATTTGTTTATGGTAGTGGAGATTTCATAAGGTTTAGTGAAAAAAAAGAAAAAATACTCATAAGGTTCAGTGAAAAAAAAAAAGAGACTATGAGGTGGAAGTCATAATCATCGTGACATTATTATAGAGTAAGTAGTCCAAAAAAGGACTCATATGACGGCAAAAATTAAAGAAAAAAAGAAAAACATCATGTACTTTTTTAAAATAACATGAATAAAATAAAAATAACGAAAGAAATACTTGGTAATTGTACAAAATCTTATGTATTTCTGAACAATAGCATATAAAAATAAATAATAGCTGGAATATTAAAAGATCACATGTAAAATATACCATGAAAATTTAAGAAGTGATATGAAATATACCATGAAAATTTTAAAAAATCTTATGTATGTTAAACGGAAAGATACCAGTACATCATAAAATATTATATAAATTCAGAAAAACCATGAAAATTTAAGAAGTGAGATGAATCAAATAAAAATAACAAATAAACAATTTGGCATTTGGTCATTGTCAAGGTGAAATTATTACGGAGTAAGTGGTAGTAGAAAATATTCGAAGAGAAGTTGACGACATAGATCTGACGATAAAGAGAATCCAGCAAAAGAAAGATCGAGAAAGAAAAAACAGAGAGAAAAAGAGAGAAGATGAAAAAATAATATTTTAATAGTTTTATTTGCCTCTCTGATCATTTATTCTATCCTTTTTAGTGGCATGGCTATTTTTTGTATATTCTCTAAATCATAAGTTTAACAAAACTAAAAATTGCTCTTTAACCTAGGATCTTACAACAAAAAAAATGAACCTTCTAATGAAAAACATTGAAAAGCCTAAAACTCGTTTGTGTGCCTTAAATTAATTAAAATTCAAAACTCTGAAACGGGACACGTGGATTTAGTTTGAGAAATGTGTTCAATATGTGCTCTACGAGCTCCTGATCGATTTTTACCACCATATAATAAAGAACATTGCCAACCATTTTTGAACACTTTCAAGTATACAACCTACCTAGCTAAGATCAAGATGGATGAAGCGTAACATTTTTTCTTTTCATGCTTCTTTCTTTTTCAAGGGATTTTTTATTTTTAGTTTTCTCTATTAGTCTTTTTTTCTAACATACTATAATCTACTATAAAAAATTCATCAAACATACGATTTGAGTTTACATTTGATTCCATTTTGGATAAAAGTGATTATTTTATGTAAATATTTATATAGGAGCTTTTATGAATATAGGTATGTTTTGGCCAAAAGTTTATAAAAAAAAAAAATCATATTTTACTTGGGCTTATAAATTTGGGTACTTTTGGACTAATGAAAAGACAATTTTGTCTTTGGATTTATTGTTGATAAATTCACTTGATCTTCTCCGTTGTGCCACAAATTTTCCGACCATGAAACTTCGCTTCTCACCGTCGGCTCTTGCCTTATCAACATAGATTCAGTATTCTATCAACATCATCACTTTTAACTCCATTAATACAATTTCTCTCAGTCTCATTAGACTCACAAACCGTTGATTCCCATAACCTCTTTCGATTAACCCAATTGCTTAAATTGAATGAGAGTTTTGATGGAAGGAATCTAAAACATAAAGAAATAATATATAGGAAACCCAAGAAATCTAATTTTAGATATAGATCAAATCAATTAAACTCTAATTCATCTATATTTGTAAACAAAATTCGATCGTTATTATCGAAGATAAACAATTGTAGCGTTCTCTGGACGATCACAAATATTCTTATTCATTGCTTTGTGTGTCTTTAAACTCCTACAAAAGAAAGTTTTGGGATCGTTTTGTTAGTGTGGATTTGAGACGCTTACATATTATGTTGTTCACTGGTTTAAGAGAAGAAAATAGGTTTTCATCGTGCATGAATGTGTCTAAATCTATAAGTATATTAAAAAGTGCTACATCAGACAATACCTCCGATATAATTGTGCTATTCTCGTAATTGATCTTATTTGTATATGATATATTTAAACTATTTTATATATACGTTTAGTCTCGTTGTTTCTATTTTTTTTTCATTTAATTTATTGATTTTTTTTGGCTAAAAAAGAGAAAAAGGAAAAGAAAAAGACGGTCAACTTTGACTCCAGAAGATAAGAGACGTGAAAACGTCTGTGTTGACCAATTTTTTTTTTT
>Ga0041059_1002669_pt1 | contig 13073 bp, 13 predicted proteins | sample AraColnosormetaG_FD_56232 | JGI IMG/M metagenome (GOLD analysis project Ga0041059, IMG submission 56232) | Arabidopsis roots microbial communities from North Carolina, USA - Col MF nosort | ecosystem: Host-associated > Plants > Roots > Unclassified | place: USA: North Carolina | collected... | reverse complement strand
CCAAGGCAGAATCTAACGGCACAAATTCATGAATCCAAAAAAAAAAAAAACATATTCATGAAGCAACTTCATCGAGAGAAAACATACTTTTTTCTTCTTCTCGGAAACAGAACTACCAAAAAGACAATGAAGCAACGCGAATTACGCTGTGGGTGAAGATTTTAAAACCCAAATTTCCTTCTTTTGTTTCTCGATTTCAATGAGAGACAACACCAAACACAGAAAACGACAGAGAGAAAATAAAACCATGGAAAGGGAAAAAAAGAAGAAGAAGCAGAGAGCATGCGAGTTGGAGAAAATAGCCATTAGAGTAAGTTACAACGAAGAGAACCCTCTACTCAATAAAATTCTCAAAATACATGGAATAGCAGTTAGACGAAGATTAAAAAAAAAAAGGGAAGGTAAAGAAGACAAACCTTAGATCTTGAGAGAAGAATGGATCAGAATAAGAGACCCGGAAACGATTAAGACAGTCTCCTCTCCTCCTCCATAAATAAATACTAAAAGAAAGAGTCTCCTCTCCTCTCTTCTTCCTCGTTTTTTTCAACCCAAAATTAAATTTATAAAAAATTAAAGAGAGAAGAAGACAAGTAATAAAAAGCAGAGGAGAAGTACTGGGAAAAGAAAGTTCTGGAGAGAGTAAATAAACATTGAAGAAGGGATTTGTGTGTGCTCTCTCTCTTGTGTTTTATTGTCGTCGTCTTCTTCTTCTGCTTTTTTCTACAGTTTCCTTCTTTTTTTAACTCGGTGAAATACAAAAAAAAGAGAGGCACTGTTGCATACCAAATCGAGGTGGGGTCCATTTATAAATAAAAACACGCAAAGACATACTTCTCTCAGTTTTGAAATACCCTACATTACACACGTGTGGGAGACGACGGTCCTGCGTAATCTTTCAACGGTGGTCAAATTTTACAAAATTATAATAATCCCTCTTATTAACTTACTAAATATGGAATTTTAGCAGACAAACTATTGCATAATTGTGCAATTGATCTGGCCACTCAAAAGAAATGAAAAACACTATGGAATTGAAGAAGTCATTGGATTCCTCATCCTCGAGTGTTTTGGGTGAAGCATACGTACATTTATACAAAAGCCGTGTTTTGCTTTTTGCTGGACCCCGTTACTATTTTTTGTTAATTTTTCTGGTCAATAACGAAATAAATAAGTTAGGGGGTCCCATTTCGTTTTATCTTGTTGTCTGTCTACATAAGTATTTTTATTTTATCTTTCTTTCCTTCAAAATTTACCTTAAACGTCTAAATCTCTATCACGATCCGAATTCATAATTCCTACATTTATGTGTTTTATCTATCTAGACATGTGCATGCTTTTTTTACTTGATATAGGATTTTTTTATCTTCGTTTATCCAAACAAACAAATAAATGGTCACTGCTTTTGCTTTTTAACAAGTTTTTATTTTCTGTCTATGTAAAAGCCATCATGATTCGTTTAGGTGAATCAGAAGAAAATAACTCTGGGTAAAATTCCAAAATGTATACTATCAAATGGATATAGATAGACGACAAGTTTTAAACGCGTTAGCGAACTCTTCTTGTGGCTTTGGTATTTTAGTTTATTAGGTATAAAATGGAAATCATCCACACTTCGGAGCAATTGTTACAAAAATGCGATTATCTTTCTACCGACTAATGTTGGGTAGACATAATTAGTTTACAAAATGTTCTTTTTCCATTTGTCACCAAAGTTTTCTTCATTATTTTATGAAACAAGACTTGGGCAGTTGGACATATATACTATATTAGTAGTTAAATTGCATATGTTTGATCTGTTGATTTGTATATTCAGTTCTTAAACTAAATAACAAGTACTAACTATATTTCAGTATTTGTATATAATCATTTAGTATCGAAACGGTCTCGTGGTCGTGGCACCTTTAATTGCTGAGAGGGCCGTCTTTTACTTTTCGTTCTAGCTTTATGATGTGCCACCGAGTAGTTAAGAGAATGCTTCTGCTCCAAGTATTTTGACATAATTTAATCAAAAGTATTAGCTACTTTACACGGACAATAATCTAATTTTATAATTAGAGTAAGATAGAAATTAAAGAAGATATTGGTAGTCGTTGCAAATGACACGTGTTGATCATGCTTTGCTCGCATTTGTATAGCTTCGACTTGAAGGATTTCAGTCCACCGTACGTTTACCACGATCGAGTCACCCACTACGGTCATAACTAATACTATAATTTGATAAGTGTAATAAGAAGACAAATGATAAAAAAAAAAGAAGAAGACAAATTTGCTAAGATGACAGTTTGTAATCCATATCTTATCACATCTACAAGAGAGATATATACAACTCTTTTTCTTAAGAGATGATTAATGCGTTAAACAAGTTTAACCAGTTATCAAAAATATGTAAATCTTTTCTCCAGAGGTTTAAAGACAACGTCACGGTAATTGTTTCGTCGAAAAATGACTATTTTAAACTGTACGGTTCATGGTCACTTTTTGTGTATTTACATAAAGAAAAAATATTAAATTTTATACTCAGAATTAGGTATGGGCACGAAGCGGATATCCGGAAAAATTATGATATTTGTTATTCGATTCGTTTTAAACGAATACTTGATTTTGTGATTCGCTTTACTTCGAAAATTTCCAGATATCCGGAATTTCGAATATCCGGAATTTTTTGTGATATTTGCGGATATCCGCTTTGATACATTTAAATATTAAAAAAATATGTATACTATATAACTATATCATATATTCAAAAAATTTATCCGTGCGTTCCTTAATTGGTGTCTCCGTGTGCTTTTAAAATAAGTTCTAAATACCAAACATAACCGTTGTTGGTATCACCGGTCAACAAAATATTATCAAACTAATTCCAAAACTAAAACCCGATAGTTTTTTGATGCCATTGATCAAAACATAACATAAAAAAAAATGATCAAACAAACATCTTAACATAAAAACATAAAATGACAACAATACACAAACTATTTATGATATCTATATATAGATATACTATATTTTCTAATATATATAAAAAGATACGGATCGAAGCGGATATTCGATTTTTTAAAAAACAATATTTATTATTTGATTCGATTTTTACGAATACTATATTTTTCTATTTGCTTTGCTCCAAAATCTTACGAATATTCGGATTTTTCGAATCAAATTAAATCAAATACCGAATCGAAACGGATCAAATCAAATCAAATCAGAATATTGAGCTAGCTGAATGAATGAGATAACCTAAGAATCCAAAAGTTGATAGTGTTCCCTTTCCGAATTCCAATAGTAGCTTGATAACATTTATTTAACGGCGATAAATTCAACCGTTAGTTTGATTACCAATCAAATAATTGCTTGCAATAGACGGATGAAACGAGTGGTAAGAATAGGTGATTGAAACAAACGGTTAAAAGCTTAAACAAAATAGGTGAGTTTGCAACCTCTCTTGTTCACCATTGGAATATTTTAGTTATTTAACGTTTCTTAGATTTTTAAAACTGTAATGTATTTGAATTATTTACTAAAGAGTTTTGTTTTTCTTTGTTTTTTAAATATTTTTAGTTATTTATTAAATATTTTAATTTAGTTTTTTTTTTTTACTGTTTAACCGTTTGTTACTAATCATAACTATTATTTAACGGTTCATTTTAAATTATTTATCATTTTTTCTTTTAATATATTTTCTAACCGTTTTTTTTTATCAGTCTTTTTTGTAAGTGTTAAATAAAATAACCGCCTTATTTAAACGATATTACCAATTGGTTTAATTTTAGGTTGTTCATCTTTTCTAACCGTTTTTTTCTACCCGCCTTTTTCTGTAACTGCTAAAAAACATAACCGTCTCATTTAAACGATGTTTACCCATTGCAAACCATTTTCCTTAAACAAGCGGACAATATTTAAATTGCAATGAAAGCGAGTTATGAGTTCTTTTGGCCTAAACTTCCCAATTTTATCTCTCTTTTTCCCACTAATCTTCTAACAATTTTAATTAACAGTGACAACTTACAAGTACTTAGGTAACCAAGTATATTTCCCTATTGTAAAACCTAATTATGAGTTGTGATGATCACCTTTTCTCCTTTTGACGAACGCTTAGGACCTAACTTATTGCAACAATGGCCTAACTAAAACTTAAATGCGATTTGCATTCAATTCTCAAATGGGCCTCTTTAGTTAACATGTTATCTCCGTTCATCTGACGTGTCATAGCTCAGATCAAAGGTTAATCTACTCGTAAATCCAACGACCAAAGAAACGAAGCGTACGTTACTAACATACACGTGCACGCACTGTAACCATCTCTCTCTCTGCTCTTCTCCTTCAATGAAATGATTCGTCACCCAAAGAAAGATCTGCAACTTCACCACCGGACCAGTCTCTCTCTATCTCTTCTGTCTCTCTACCTCGCGCGACGAATCAATCATGACTGAAGAACAAGACCTCATCGACCAATCACCACCACCTTCAGCACCCGACCCTGAACCAAACTCGAGCACGAATCCGAATTCAGTAATCCATCCAAGGCGTGTGTCTTTCGAGCACGGACTCCTCCCGATCCAGAAACTCGTTTTCACCGACCCGATCCAAACCTTAGCCCCTGTCAAGCAGAAGCTAGCCGATGCGGCTTCGAATAACCGCGTTGGATCGGCTGCAATCGCCGACGTTCTCCAGATCTCCGGCGACCATGCGCGTCTCGTTCTCGAGACTCTCGGTTCGGTGCTTCATTCCGAGTCTGACCCTCTGGTTCGGGCGAAACCTGAGGAAGTTGATTCCGTCGGAGCTGATTTGCGGGATCTTATTTTGTTCCTGTACATTCAATCGTATAAGAAGTTGCTTCCTAGGACGCATAAGGACTCCGCAGCGGTGGCTGATGTTTGGCCATCGACTTCAGCTTTTGATGGATACTTGTCTGCGTTATCGCCAATTCAGGCAAGTTTCTTACTTTTTTTGGCCCTCTTATTATAATGTGCCTCAATCCCAGCGCCTGCGATTTGTTTGGTATTGAAATGGAACTGTTGTACTCGAGTATGGAATTGGAACGTGGTAGAGAATAACTTATTTCCATTTCGCATTGTATTTAACTAAAATTTGCAATGCAAGTTTAAGTTTTCTGAGTCATTTGATTTACCTGAAACTTAGAGTTAAGCAATGTCGGAAATTTGGGTGATTAATTGAATTGATGGTGGCTATAGTTTCGTAACAATTCTCAATGAGGAAGATGCTTACTTGTATTTAATTGCCAGTCCCCTTTCTCTGATGACTCTGGGGCAATGGTAATTGGTTAGTTTACTAACTAAAGTCAAACAGTCGCCAGCTTGCTTTGTTTTGTGGTTCGGAATCTGATTCTTTTTCCGTTGTACCTTATTTTGTTTGGTCCTTTCACGTGGTTTATTTGGTGATAATGCTTGGTGTGTTCTTGAATTTTGACTCGGGTCTCCAGTCCTGTAATATTCTGTTTCCTGTGTGGTATGGATGTTCTATTGAGTCTTTTAGAAAACAGTCATATAATCTTAAGCTTTTCAGTGTTTTCTACAGTCACTGTTCTTTGGTATTCTATCGTTTCTCATCACATGGGTCGAACCAACTTTATTGGAGCTAAAATTGTTATTTATATCTCCTTTTCATCATTTCTGCAGCTTGTTCGCAGCAACAGCCGTCGATTTATGCCATCACAGGCAGATGATGAAGCTCATCAGTTGTCATATCTGCAAAAACATTTAGCAAACATCATTTCTCTCCTTGCAGAGCCTGTGGAGGGAGAAGGAGATGAATCATTGGTAAGTTCTAATCTTTCTTATATTCTCAGGGGGTGTCACTGTTCTAAGCTACAAGAATATAAAATTCTGATGTTGGAATAAGAATTTTTTAGGAAATGAAAGAGAACACAAGTTAATTTTTTTTTTTCTTGTCCAATATCGTTCAGGTTTTCTCTATGGAGGCGTTCGAGCATCTGCGTTTTCTTGTTCAGTTTGGTGATAAGGGATCTGATGTATCTCCATTGAGCCAAGCTACTCCTTTTTTTGCAAATTCTGATCCGGATATGCCCGCTGTTCCAGTCCCCGCTTCCCAAGTGCATGACTGGCTTCTGCAAAACATAGCTTCCGCTTTAGAAAGCATTACTGAGAGAATTTCTGGAAAAGAGAACGGACCTTCTAACGATCAAGATGATGCGATGTCAGATGTTTGTGCTGCTCCGAACAAGGTTGCACCTAGTACTAGAGGCCCGTGTTTAATCGAGGGAGTCTCCAAGACTTCACTTGTTAAGCAAGCCTCCGATCTAAGGGGTAGATCTGTGAAGGTCTGACTGTTCCTTGTTCCGTTTTTCTTCCAGTCATGGAATCTCTGTGCAAGCATGTCAACTCCTTGTTTTGTGTATTTTTCAGGTTGTCAATTGCCATGATTCTGTAATTTATCTTTTAGCACCATTGCGATATGCAACTGTGCACGGATGTTCTGATACTACTATAGTTTTGGGAGCTGTTGGCAAGGTATGGAAACAATGCTTCTTCCTTCTTTATCTTTTCTGAAGATAGTCAAAGCAACATTTAACAAGTTATAATATCTGCCAACTTTTATTAAAAGATGTATCAAACATAATTCCGTATTTATTTCTGCAGGCAATAAAAGTTGAGCACTGTGAAAGAGTTCATGTGATTGTAGCTGCCAAACGAGTGTGCATTGCCAATTGTCGTGAATGTGTATTCTTCTTGGGAGTCAATCAGCGGCCACTTATTGTTGGTGATAACCACAAACTGCAGGTGAAGCTTCTCTTTAAGATTGTGGTTTAATTTACAAGTTTTATGTCATGTTGCTCTTATTTACCTTTCTGATATTAAGGTAAAAAAAATTGAGTGGCTAGACTTTTTACTAGATTTAGTTTGGTTAGTTTGGTTAATAAGCCGTTTCGGACACGTCATCAAGTCTAGTGGAAACAAACTTGGAGGGGTGGCTAGACTGCTGCTAGATACGTTTAGTCAAATGTTTTCCTCAAGAAGGTTTTACTGGTTTTTAAGAGTGCGGGCATTGTCAGATATTGCTTCTAGTGATTATGGGCTTCTATTTTTAAAGTGCTGGCATCAATTTGACTTTGTTTCAGGTCGCTCCATATAATACATTTTACTCTCATTTGGAAGAGCACATGAGGGAGGTAGGGCTTGAGCCAACGATCAACAAATGGGACAAACCATTGGCCCTGGGAGCTGTGGATCCACATGACTCCCTGTCACATCCTGCCGGTGTTGCTGATGCACAGGCTGAATCAGCTGCTTCTGTAGACCCTGACCAGTTCGTAAACTTTTTGGTACATTTTCTATTTGGGTCTAACATTTACGTCAATAATTGGTGAATGCTTTTCAGTGTCATGAAGCATCTAATGACGTGTTTTTCGGTGGTATCAATGACAATGGCACAGATCCCAAACTGGTTTAGCGGCGCGGAGCTTGGTTCGACGAAAGACAATCCATTTCCATTGCCAGATGCTTATATGGCAGCTCAGCAGAGAAACGTATGTTTTAAAGTTATACTTAACCAGATAAACAAATGCATTTGTTATTTTTGTCCATATCTGATCTTGTATCTGCAATTTTTTTTGTCATCAGCTTAAGAACTTTGAAGAAACAAGACGATCGTTAAAAGAGGCGCCTCTAGAAGAAAACCGGAAACGAGAGCTATCAAGTGCACTCCATGTTTATTTCAAAGACTGGCTTTACGGTAAGAAAACTTTCTCTGAATCGATCCCTACTTTACTTTATTGATATGCATCATTCATTAGGTTTTGACTTAGTCTATGTTTTTGTTGCGACAGCATCTGGAAATATAAGGCAACTCTACTGCCTACAAGGTGACTAATAAGAATAATAGACCAAGCGGAAAGTGTCTTGTTCATGTAGAGCTCCTTCGATCATATTTGGCATATTGCTAGTGAAGAAACCCCACCCCAAGACCAAAAGAAAAAAGAAAAAAGAGAAATCAGCCTGATTCAGTGATTTGTAGTTTGGAACCAATACTTCACAACGTAACTTATCTGCACAGAAATACTCTCTTAAAGCTTTCGTTTAGATTATTGTTTTCTTGATTTCTGCTTTTCTTTCCTTGACATTTCAATCCATCGTTTTTGTTCCCTTCTCTATTGAAAATCTCATCTTCAAATAGAGCATGATGACTTGAATTGTTATAAGTTATAACTTGTAAGCAAAACTGTTTTGATAGATAGTCTTGTCTTGGTCAAATAGATTTAAGTGGACGCAAGAGTTAGGCTACTACCATGGTAGGTGCAAATTTCTGAAGAAGTTTTAGAGCTCCAAAATTTCTCATATTTGCAGAATCTCATATTCGTAGAAACATCCAAACAATGCAACATAACATGAACATCTCAAGATACAAAAACAGAAGGACATGGGATGGAACAGAGATATCCATGAGCGCAGGATCCAGCTAATAATGAGTTCTTGCTACTTTAGTCATTGTAATGTGTGCTCCATTGAAGAAATCTCTCTTAGCTCTAAAGTTCTGCACCAACTGTTCAACACCAATGAACACCTCCAATGGCAGCAAAAGTCAGCCCGTGGCTTCCCATCATCTTCAACGTTCTGATGAGTCCTGGAAGAGCAACGTTTCTTTCAATACGAGGGACGTCTTTCCAGTTGCAAAACCAGTCACAGCATCTTTGAATGTCTTCATCATCGCTCCATTTTCCTCTTCCAAGTATCTCATTTCTGTAGGATCCATGATAATTTCTTCAACCGATAAAGCTTAGTCCTTTTTATGTCAAACGTGATCTAACAAAGAAAATTGGCAGCAACGACATAGTGGAGAACACAGCCAAATACTATTATTATTGGGCCTAATTAAAGCCCATTAATGATTCTCTTTTTTTTTTTGTTGTTCTCCCTTCCTCTCAGCGCGAACGCAAGCTCCGTCGGCAATGGCAGAATCGACGAGAAATCTGACTGGGCTTGGAGGAGAAGCAGCGAAAGAAGAAGATGATGAGTACATGGGAGACCTTTCTCAGTTTATTCCTCAGGAACTTAGCCAGACCTCCAAAAGAAAGGTATCTTCAGGCCAAAATTTTCATCTTCTTATGTCCACAATTGTCAAGCTCCTGAATCCAAATTTGTCCAACTGATTTTGAATAATCTCCAACAAATTTCGTTTAGTTTGATAGCTGAATGAGATTTTGGGATTATATTTAAATTCGTATATAAATGCTTTTGCAGGAATCTGAGAAGAAAACTGTAATCGTAGAACCATCACGGAAGAAGTTAAAAAATCTCAATTGGCACGAGAGACGAAGATTGGAGAAAGAGAGGAAACAGATAGAAGAAGATGAGCAGACATTGGCTCGTATAGTAGACACTCCAATAGGAGAGTCTAACATAGGGTTTAAGCTATTGAAGCAAATGGGTTACAAGCCAGGTTCTGCTCTTGGTAAACAAGGCTCTGGTAGAGCTGAGCCAGTGACTATGGATATTCGAAGATCGAGAGCCGGTGTGGGAAGAGAGGATCCACATAAGGAGAAGAAGAAAAAGGAGGAGATTGAGGCTGAGAATGAGAAGAGAAAAGTGGATGAGATGTTGGAGGATTTTGGGTCTAGACAGAAGTCTCAATGGCGTAAGAAAAGAGTTTTGATTAACTTTAGGAAGGCTAAGGCTGCTCTTGATCAACTTGAGAATGTAGAAGTTGTTCCGGAGAAGAAAAATGAGGAAGATGAAGATGGTAAGCCTGATGAAGAAGAGGAAGAAGAGGAGGAGATCACTGAAGAGGTATGTTCTCCTAGGAAACAAGAGTTGGAACTTTTGGTGTCTTTCATCTTTATGAGTAATGGGACCAATTGATTAGAGTTTGAGACACTGTTCTTTAGGTTGACAAGTTTAGTTTTACTGGTTGCAGGATTTGCAAGAAATATTAATGAAACTGAGAGCTGAACATTGGTATTGCCTTTTCTGCGGGTTCCAGGTAACTGAATGCTTTGAAATCTTCTTTTATCGATGTTTTTTCTGAATCTTGAATGTTGAGTTTGTGTAAGTATACACTAATATGAAATTTCACGATATGTGAATCAGTATGAAACGACTGAAGCTCTTCTATCCAACTGTCCTGGCGTAAATGAGGATGATCACTAGATAAGCCACACTAGTATGGAAGCACACAAACACAATCCATGTCTGCAGAAGCTTCAGGTTGAAAATTTCCTGATGTGGCTGAAGAGGAAGCAAGATACAGAAGGAAGACTGTGTTTGCAGTTGAGGTACACACTTAGAATCTTAAGGACTTGCTAATTCTCATGCTTTTAAATAGATAGTAGGATGATAAAAGCATGTGGAACTCTGATTTGATAAGACAATATATTGATGATAATGTTGATGTTTCAATTTGATCTCCAAGTATGTAACCTGAGTTTCTGTTGGATGCAAATCGTAAACTATCGTAGAGATCATCAATAAAACCAAAGTTCTTAAAAAGATAAAAAGCCATGAAAAAAACATCCAAACGGAAAGGCATTATCGGGCATCATTGCCTGGTTTTAAAGTAGCACACAAGAGATAGTTGATAAGATTTTAGTAACAAACTGATGAAGATCTTAAAAGGTGAAAGAGATTAGACTCAAAGAGACCAATTGAAATGTTGAGGAGAGGAGTCATAAGCTCTTGTGTTCTCGGGTTCCATGTATTGCTTCAGAACCTGCTGATGAAGATACAGCTCAAATCCACCCATTGTGGTGCCATTGCTTATCTGGAAATCTGCTGGCTCCGAGATTTGACTCACAGGAGACATATAATGTGAATTGCTCTTTTCGCCCGCGATGACTTCCCAAGTTTGGCTGAGGTACTGCTGATGTGTTGAGATGGGCGGCTGATGGGTTGAAATGGGCGGTGGCTGAGCCATTGTAACCTTATCGGAGAATGAGATCATCGAGTCGAAACCAGAAGATGGTCGCCATGTATTTGTTGGTGTCTGAAGTTGCTGCTGATGAATTGGGTATGAGTTTGACAGAAGAGAGAGAGCACAGCTTGAATCTGTGCTATTGTTGTTTATCATCTCTGGACATGTAGTAAAGCTTGAGCTTCCATGTGATAAAACATTCATGTGTGGATGGGTTTCCCTAACTGGATTAATCTGCCACGGTCCAGGCCGCTGCATCACTGATCTTGCGGTTGACCACGCAGTAGGATCTCCCAAAACGCTTTTAATCATTGCAGCATTGGGGTTTCCTGACACACAGGAAATTCAATAACTTGTTTTTGAGACTCATTGAGCTGAAAAGGGCTGTGTATATTGGGATCTAACCGTAAAGAGATGGAGCGATTCGAGAGTAATGAGAAGTGAAAAGAGCCGTTGTGGGTTGTGGTTTTCTTCGTCGTTCGTTATGACAAGCGAGTCTTCTGCGACAACTTCTTTTCTCCAAGTCAAACTCAGAAAGCTGGTGAAACCTGATTTGATATAAAGAAAAGAAAGCTTCAAAGAAAAGCAACCTAAATAATGCATAAGACAAGAGACAAGACCACATAATAACTAGCTGTAAAGTTTAAGTTTTGATAAGACTCTTCAATGACGTTAAGAGCCAAAACTCAAAAAGCTCAAAAGGAACATAAAACCTGAAAAAAGCGTAAAGCTATGGTTCCCTTAGAACTATTCCGATCACCGGAAATGGCAAAATGAGTAAATAAAAGGAAGAAGAAAAAAGGGGGAAACCTGCTACATTGTTGACAAAACCTTTGATGAAGACCAGAGACAATGACTTTAGATGATTTAGAGTGAATGCAACAAACTTTGTGTCTCGAGTAATAAGCTTTAACATTGCTTAGATCCATTCTACAACCTTCCACTTGGCACCTCGCCGTGGTAGACGACTTACGAACGGTATTGACCCGGTTCTTGCTTCTGGATCCGGATCCATCCTCGAAGTAGATCTTCTGACCAAACCTGAGTCCACCACTGAGTGAAGAAGACTCGGTGGAAGAAGAACCACCTGACTCGGCCTGACCCGAACACATTAACAACTCCATTATGGTTTTGGCTTCCTCTTACTCAGACAGAGAAAGAGATGCTTCTGCTCATCACTCTCTTTCTTTCTAAGTACTGAACTCTGGAAATAGTAAGGACGGAGGAGAATAGAGGAAAGAAAATGTGGTTTTGCAGATTTTAGATGTTGCTATCTTTTAAAGAATCAGAGAGAAGAGAAGAGAGAGAAAGAAAGAAAGAGAAGCTGACAAAAGAAGAGACACTCAAGAGTGATTGACACTAGTCCACGACAGCTACGTGTTTTTAGCGTTTGCGTTTTGGGATGTTGGTGCGTTTTGGTGGTTTTTGTAACATCTGAACAAATAAACACAAAAGGGAGGATAAGGATATTTTTCTTCTTTAACGTACAAAATGATATCCTTAAACGAGACCAGACCAGATCAGGGAACATAACTCCCATGTAAAAATCTACAGCTAATTTATTCTAATTATTGTATACTAGTTTTATACTACTAAAATAGTCTAATGATGATAAAATCACAAAACTATTGATCTTTATTGTAGTTTGTAAAAATATGAATAGATCACAGACCTATAAATGGATGGCTATTTAACTACTTCTAAATACTATTTCTAATTAAAGAGAAACAACAACTTTATTGCTCATTTTTAAAATTCTAAAGTAGAAAGAATTGAGGATTATGGGCAGATAGACCAGAGTGTTGGAACTCAACTAAGGATGTGACTCTTCAAAGGAACTAGAAGGTTATTGAACACTTTTTGAGTTTAGTTCTATTTTTTTTTCTTTCTAAAAATACTTTAGTGATTCTTTTTCTTTTAAGCAATGAGATTTGTTCTTCTTCTTCTCACCATATCCTATGCAAAATCTTTCTTGATAATTGAACAAATATTTATGCAAAAAGAGAGTATGGGAAGTTCGATTTTCACGGTCATGTATCCATCAGAAATTGTGTACTTGAATTTTCTTAGGGTTGTGTGTATCAGTTTGATATTATTCCTTTTACTTTTTGCTTTAAGTTCCTTTGTTTTGATTTCCAAAATTCTACAAAAATACAACCTGAAAAAAGGCCTAAAGCCCCCCCCCCCCACTAATC
>Ga0041059_1002668_pt1 | contig 13073 bp, 8 predicted proteins | sample AraColnosormetaG_FD_56232 | JGI IMG/M metagenome (GOLD analysis project Ga0041059, IMG submission 56232) | Arabidopsis roots microbial communities from North Carolina, USA - Col MF nosort | ecosystem: Host-associated > Plants > Roots > Unclassified | place: USA: North Carolina | collected 2013-09-02 | reverse complement strand
TCTAAAAATAATTAGAGTTCAAAAAAGCTAAAATAAATGATCCAAAAAATATAATCCAAATTTGCATAGATATAGGCTTATGGAATTATTCCTGGCGTAGAAGAGAATCTAATTATAATTAATTAGTGAATTTGTCAAGCATTTGTGAAACTATGCCAAAATATCCAACCAATATATAGTTTAATAAAATAAAATATAGTTTAATATATTCAGCTTCGGTCGCTGTTTTGGATTCATGTACAAGCTCTTCGTTGACTTGTCTTCAAGAGATCGTTCATCTGGAACTCTGTTCTGTTGCAAGGTAAGAAAATAAATCTTGAACTCTGCTTTTAGGGAGCTTACTAGTCTAACTCTGGATTCTTCTGCATCTTCTTTTCGCTTTCTAAAGTCTGTTGCGATGAATGATAAAACTCAACTGTTTTCTCAATCCTGAAATTATGGCCGAAAACTAGTGAACGAAGGCGTGCACATGATCCTATAGCTGACTAGGATTTTAATTTGGGAACTATGCTGAGATTCTTTAGTAATTTGATGTTTCCTTGTACTCTCAGTCAGAATCAAACCGTTGACTATCTTTAATGAGAAACAGGAACTTATTGACGAAGAAGGTCGATGATGATAGCTCAAGAATTGGGAATATATGTTGTGGAGAGCAAAGGAGGAGCAATATTATGTCTATTGCTTTCTCTGCTCTGTTTAGGCACTTGGCCTGCTCTTATGGCTCTTCTTGAACGGCGTGGTCGTCTCCCACAACATACTTATCTTGATTATTCCATCACTAACTTTTTGGCTGCAATCTTTATAGCCTTTGTGTTTGGTGGGATAGGTGAAAGTACACATGAGGCACCAAGTTTCATTACACAACTCACTCAGGTTAGAACTTGAAGGATTTTGATCTCTATAATGGAGATTGCATTGATGAATCTCTTGCTGCTGCTGCTACAGATTCAAGATAATTGGCCCTCTGTGTTGTTTGCAATGGCGGGTGGGGTTGGTTTAAGTATTGGAAACCTTGCTACTCAGTATTCTTTAGCTTTTGTTGGTCTGTCTGTTACAGAAGTGACAGCTGCGAGCATCACCGTTGTTGTAGGCACTACTGTCAATTACTTTTTGGACAACGGATTGAACAGAGCTGATATTCTTTTCTCTGGTGTTGGTTGCTTCATGGTAGCTGTTTGTCTTGGTTCTGCTGTTCACTCTTCCAATTCTGCTGATATCAAGGCGAAACTCGGAAAACTCTCAGGGGATTGTGAAACTGTGACCCCTGAAGAGTGCCAGAGACTATTTGGAGGTGAAAGTTTGACATACATAATTGTCTGATAGTGTTAACAAGATCACTCATCTTCACTTCTTTAGTTTTATAGTAGAAGAAGAAGAAGAAGAAGAAAAAGAGATGGAGAATGTAAAGGAAGGGTCTGCAGCTTTTCTTATAGCACTCGAAAACAAAAGAGCAATCAAAGTAGGATCTTTCTCTTTAGTTCTTCTAAGTTGGTCTTGAGTTTCGAGGCAACAACGTAAATCAATCTCTATGAACTTCTTTTGGATTCAGGTGTTAGGAAAGAGCATGGTTGTTGGTCTGGGAATAACTTTTTTTGCAGGACTTTCTTTCTCATTGTTCTCACCACTATTCAACCTTGCAACAAACGATCAATGGCACACTCTAAAACAAGGCGTTCCCAAGCTGATTGTCTACACTGCGTTCTTCTACTTCTCACTATCTTGCTTTGTAATCGCGGTCGCTCTCAACATTAGTTTCCTGTACAAACCTGTGCTAGACTCACCAAGATCTTCCTTTAGAGAATACCTGAGTGACTGGAACGGAAGAGGTTGGGCACTTGCAGCTGGATTGTTATGTGGGTTTGGTAACGGTCTTCAGTTCATGGGTGGACAAGCTGCAGGATATGCAGCCTCAGATGCTGTTCAGGTCACACAAACACTTATAATCCTAAACTAGAACGTTTCTTTGATCTTTGCTTGCGTTTTAGTGATTCTTGATTGGTATTCTTGTACAGGCACTTCCTTTAGTATCGACTTTTTGGGGGATATATCTGTTTGGGGAGTATAGGAGATCATCTACGCGAACATATGCTTTGCTTGTTGGAATGCTGGTGATGTTTACTGTTGCTGTGGGGCTTCTAATGGCCTCGGCTGGGGAAAGAGAGACGCGATTTACTTAGAGAGCTGATCGATATGACCAAAACAGATGGTGTCGCTCTTAATATGTTGTACATTGTGGTTACTTCAATTGAAAGAAAATGTAAATGATTGCTGTTTGATATTCGTTTTTATAAGAAATGAAATGAATACAGATAATATATTAGTAGGTGCTACAATCTCCAAAGTTTGCAAAAATTTGAGTTTCTTCTATTCGGTAAGAAACTCTAATATCAAAAAATCTAAATCGCTAGAAGGAGGGATCGAACCTCCGACCTTGTGGTTAACAGCCACACGCTCTAACCAACTGAGCTATTCCAGCTTTTGTTAATATGTGTTAGTTAACTTTTATATATCTTACCATAACAAAAAAAAAATTCAACAAAGATTAATCGTGCACCGGGGGTCGGGGGGATATTTTTAAGATAACATTCAACAAAGATTAATCGTATTCAACTTTATTAAATTCTCTATCTGTATTCAACTTTTTTCCACTATTGAAATTTGCAATATATATACTAGATAGAAACTACAATAATATAATCCCAAAACATGCATGTCAAATAGCGAAGTAATTCCATAGTCAATCCCTGATCCCAGTCATGACTCATGACAACGACTTCTCTGTAATAGCGTTGGAAATCATTTCCACTAGCTTGTTCAAACCAAACATCTACATGTTGACTAAAGAAATTTCAAAATAAACCTGCAAAAACCAAATTCAAAGTAAACCTATATGACAAAACAGAAGTCAATTATATATTAATTTCTCTCTATTCTATAAACTAAAATCCTAATAGAGACGTAAGACAAAATTAAATAAAAATATGAAAGAAGCACTTTCTATTTTGTGTCTTGCTCTTTTGGTTTCGGTTTCAGAAGCAGAAGTAACAAAACCAAATTCTGAAAATTTCATTGAATGCCTTCGCTATCGGACAAGTTCGGAGAATCCAATCACCGATTCCATCTCCATTGCCGATAACACCACCACCTTCTTGTCTTCTTACTTGTCCTACACGAAAAACAAGAGGTACTCGAGCCCTAACTTCAAAAAATTACTAGCCATCGTAGCGGCGAAACATGTATCTCATGTTCAGGCAACAGTGGTCTGCGCAAAGACCAATGGTATACAACTGCGTATCCGAAGCGGCGGTCATGACCTCGAAGGCCTTTCTTACAGGTCGTCTGTGCCATTTGTCATTCTCGATATGTTCAATCTCAGATCTATTACTGTTAACGTATTGAGCAAGAAAGCATGGGTTCAAGCTGGTGCAACCTTGGGAGAGCTATACGTAAAGATTAACGAGGCAAGCCAAACGCTAGCATTTCCAGCTGGCGTTTGCCCTACTGTAGGAGTAGGAGGGCACATAAGCGGTGGAGGGTATGGAAATCTGATGAGAAAATTCGGAATCACAGTGGATCATGTCAGTGATGCTCAATTAATTGATGTCAACGGCAAGCTCTTGAATCGAGCTAGCATGGGAGAAGATCTCTTTTGGGCCATCCGTGGCGGTGGTGGAGCGAGTTTTGGAGTTATCCTCTCTTGGAAAATCAACCTCGTCAAGGTTCCAAAGATCCTGACAGTGTTTAAGGTTAATAAAACATTGGAACAAGGAGGCACTGATGTTCTCTACAAGTGGCAGCTTGTCGCTACCAAGTTCCCTGAAGATCTTTTCATGAGAGCATGGCCTCAGATCATAAATGGAGCAGAACGTGGCGATAGAACCATCGCAGTTGTATTCTATGCTCAGTTCTTGGGTCCAGCTGATAAGCTGTTGGCGATAATGAACCAGCGCTTGCCTGAATTAGGGCTAAGACGTGAAGATTGTCACGAAATGAGCTGGTTTAACACGACGTTGTTTTGGGCCGATTACCCTGCAGGTACACCGAAGAGCGTTCTTCTAGATAGGCCAACGAATCCAGGATTCTTTAAGAGCAAATCAGATTATGTCAAAAAACCAATCCCAAAAGAAGGATTAGAGAAGCTTTGGAAGACAATGTTTAAGTTCAACAATATTGTGTGGATGCAATTCAACCCTTATGGTGGAGTGATGGACCAGATTCCGTCGACCGCTACAGCATTTCCTCATCGTAAAGGAAACATGTTCAAGGTTCAATACTCTACAACATGGTTGGCTGCAAACGCCACAGAGATTAGCCTAAGTATGATGAAGGAGCTTTACAAGGTTGCGGAACCGTACGTGTCAAGTAACCCGAGAGAGGCATTCTTTAATTACAGAGACATCGATATTGGCAGTAATCCGAGTGATGAGACAAATGTGGATGAGGCAAAGATCTATGGATACAAGTATTTCTTGGGGAATTTGAAGAGACTCATGCAAGTCAAAGCTAAATATGATCCTGAGAATTTCTTCAAGAACGAGCAGAGTATTCCTCCTGTTCGTGTAATAGAGTAACGTTACTCTTTGATAAGATTTATTTAGTAGTAGTAATAAGTGATGTGGGCTTGTTAAAGCTTAAGTTTTCACTATTGTCCCATTTGCATTATGATAGTTATGTTATATTTGATCTTTACTCAATAAGTAATTTCATGAAATCGGTTTTAATTCCTTATTACACATTAGGATAGATCAGTTATACTTTACCTCTATAACTCAGTGTACGAACCTGAAACTGTTTCAGAGAAAACACAGGGAGCTAGGAGAGTTCAAATCTTATCCTTGGAACCCTCCCAGATCCGTTTCAATCTGAGTTTTTTTGTTTTTTGTTTTTTCTCAGTTCAGAATCTTCTGTTTTAGAACAAGTCTTTGATGTGACCTCTTCTTCAAACGACTTCTTCTTAATGTTCTGACTATAATAAATACATCTTGTGTATGTATAAACGTAAAAAATGGATACATATGAGTATGACGTATAAACGTAATGATCACTTGACCATGAGGCCAATGACTTAAAGTTTAGTGGTTTATGTTACTATTTGGATTCAATATGACTTAAATGTTTTTGGTTTTAGTGTTAAACCTGCCATAATGTCTATTTTACTATTTAGATTCAACCTGAGTTATTGAATTTTTTTAAATTAGATTTATGTATTTACAGATTTACCACAGAATAAATAATCAACATTTAAAAAAAAAAAATAGTCAACGTTTCGGCTATTTGAAAAGCCTATTGCATGTAGTTATTATGTAAGAAACAAATAAAAGTCTATTTCAAACTCTTCGGCTATATATAAAATCATTAGTAATGTTCAACAAACGTTATCCATTAAAATTCGAAGTCAAGGAGGTGCATTCATGAAATATCTTTTAAATAAAAAAATCAACAAAATTCAAGAATAATTTTCTCAATAAAAGATAGGCTTCTTGAAAATATGAAGGAAGAAGTCTCACTTACGACTTAACTACGTTTGCATTTATGAAATATCGTTTCTAATCTCTGTATTTAACTTTCTTCGTACTACGTACTAAAATCTATATATTATGATTATATATTACGTTGTGAAAAAAACTTGCAAATTGCCTTGAATTCAATCATGAAAACCATTAATCCTCTGTCACATACGTTAAAATTTCCATTGTATTAGCCTGGTCAAAACAAACACCTACATGTTGACAATAGAAAATTCAAAGTAAACCTATATGACGAAGTCACTTTTAAATTAATCTTCTCCCTATATTTTGATTCTATAAACTACAATCCTAATAGAAGTGTAGGACATACTGCATAACAGTAAAAATGAAAGAAGCATTTGTTTTCCTTCTTTGCTTGACCAACAAGTTTCCAAAGAAGTTTAATAGTTGCTCAAAAAAGAAAGAAACACTTTATGTTTTGGGTCTTGTTCTTCTTGTTTCGTTTATAGAAGCACCAGTGACAAAACCAAATTTTGGAAAGTTCATCGAATGCCTACGCGATCGGACTACTCCGGAGAATCCAATCACCGATGTCATCTCCATCGCCGATAATTCCACCACCTTCTTGTCTTCTTACGTGTCATACACGAAAAACAAGAGGTTCTCGAGCCCTAACTTCAAAAAACTACTAGCCATCATAGCGGCGAAACATGTATCTCATGTTCAGGCCACGGTAGTCTGCGCAAAGTCCAATGGTATCCAGCTCCGTATCCGAAGCGGTGGTCATGACAACGAGGGTTTTTCTTACATGTCGTCTGTGCCATTTGTCATTCTCGATATGCACAATCTGAGGTCTATTGATGTCAACTTGTCGAGAAAGAACGCATGGGTTCAAGCTGGTGCGACATTGGGAGAGCTCTACGTAAAGATCAATGAGGCAAGCCAAACGCTAGCGTTCCCGGCTGGCGTGTGCCCTACGGTAGGAGCAGGGGGACACATAAGCGGTGGAGGGTTTGGAAATCTGATGAGAAAATTCGGAATCACAGTAGATCATGTCATTGACGCACAAATCATTGATGTCAATGGCAAGCTCTTGAATCGAGCTGCCATGGGAGAAGATCTCTTTTGGGCGATTCGCGGTGGTGGTTCAAGTTTTGGAGTTATTCTATCTTGGAAAATCAACCTCGTGGAGGTTCCAAAGATCCTGACAGTGTTTAAGGTTAACAAAACATTAGAACAAGGAGGCACTGATATTCTTTACAAGTGGCAGCTTGTCGCTAATAAACTACCTGATAGTCTTTTCATAACAGCATGGCCTAGGACCGTAAATGGACCAAAACCCGGCGAGAGAACCGTCGCGGTTGTATTCTATGCTCAGTTCTTGGGTCCAACAGATAAGCTGATGGAGATAATGGACCAGAGCTTCCCTGAATTAGGGTTAGGACGTGAAGATTGCCACGAAATGAGCTGGCTTAACACAACGTTGTTTTGGGCCAATTACCCGGCGGGTACACCCAAGAGCATCCTTCTAGATAGGCCTCCGACGAATTCAGTGTCATTTAAGAGTAAATCGGATTTTGTCAAAAAACCAATACCCAAAAAAGGTTTAGAGAAGCTTTGGAAGACAATGTTTAAATTCAACAGTAGCGTCTCGTTGCAATTCAACCCTTACGGTGGAGTGATGGACCGGATTCCGGCAACGGCCACCGCTTTTCCTCATCGGAAAGGAAACTTGTTCAAGGTTCAATACTCTACGATGTGGTTTGACGCAAACGCCACAGAGAGTAGCCTGGCTATGATGAATGAGCTTTTTGAGGTGGCGGAACCGTACGTGTCAAGTAACCCGAGAGAGGCCTTCTTTAATTTCAGAGACATCGATATTGGAAGCAATCCAAGTGGTGAGACAAACGTGGATGAAGCTAAGATCTACGGATCCAAGTATTTCTTGGGGAATTTGAAGAGATTGATGGATGTTAAAGCTAAGTATGATCCTGATAATTTCTTCAAGAACGAGCAGAGTATTCCTCCGGTTCGTGTAAAGTAGTGATATTAAGTTATCTGGGCATGTGTTATAGGCTTATAGTCTCTATGTAGTTTGCCTTGTTTAATCATTAGTACTCAATAAAGAAATCTATACGTGAGTAGTAATTAGTTTCATAATCAATTAAGCATGTTCATCTAATTTCCTTTTGTTTATATATATTGATTTCTATTTTTGTTTATGGATTGATCTTGCAACTACAATAATGGATTATGCTAAGAATGTAACAACTCTGTCTTCAAGCCATCGTAAGTACATTTTACAGGTTAATGTTTTAAGAGTTAGTTACCGTTTTTATATTAGAATTGTGATTTGATCTCTAGTAATAGTAATAAAATACACGTGTAAACGTACTTAATTACTATTTGACTAAAACATGTAATATAGTGATACAAGATTAGAATCCAATATTCAGCAAGAAACTAAGCCTATTAACCAAAGATGGAATAAGAAATTAAATCATATATATGAAAGTTGGCCAACTCTCTCCTACAACTTGACACATCAGCATATGAGAACTTGCCACCTAGATTTCTTAAATGAGTAATACATAATTAGTAATTAATTCAACATATGAACCTATCATAAGTCGAAACTTCAACCATCACTCTTTCTAAATTTTTTAATTCAATATATCCTTTTTTATTTTTTTAGGCATTTGGGTAGAGAATATTATGAGTACATTTTCCGGATGTAATCTTTTCTTTAATGGATTTCTGAGAGATGTTTATATATGAGACTTAGAAAAAAATTTAGCTGGTATGCTTCATTAGTTACGTTAGATTAAGTGATTATCTCAAAACGGTATTACACTACGTGAAACGTGTTTTATCTACAAACAAATGTTTAAGTTTATCTTTCTGATATAACTTAAACACATCATCTAGAGAGTTAGAACCGATTTTAAAATTAACACCAATGATGTTTTAGGCGATGAACTATCAAATAAATTTATGTTCTTTTTTTTTCATGTTTGTCCTCTCTTGTTGTTGCAAGAAATTTTTAATTAAAATAAAATCCAACTTTTATATTACCTATCATTACATATAGTATTTTCAATATATTGTTAAAACTGTTAACCATCCATAAAAAAAAAAGAATGTATGGGGCAAGAAATAAAAATATGCAAAAATTATGTAGCAAACATTTGAAAAACAATAGTTATTATTAAATACAATTATACAAAATAACAAAAGAGGAGAACAAAATCAAATTTATAAAAATATGCAAGAGTAAGCTAAAATGGTGCTCTACTATAATCTTTTACAACTCTCAATTAAAAAAAAGTTACTGGAAAAACAGATTTTATTACATCCATTATATTATTAAAAAGGAACAAAATGATATTTTTTGCCAAAACATTTGTGAAAATAACAAACAACTATATAAAAAAATACATATCAAAAAATTGGAAAAATATTATGAAACTAGATTTATATCTAATCAAAAATTCGTTAAAGTTAAACAATTAGGATTACAACAAAAGTAAAACAAAAATTTGATATAGAAATAAAAATCTTTATTCAACAATATTAACCCATATGACAGACATAAGACACAAATAAAAAAAAAAACTATCACAAAAATAAATACGCAATATATATGTACACTTACCAATACCAAACAAAAAGTATATATAATACACCTACAAATTAGGTTCGGAATAAAGCCAAGTGGTTCAACTATGGATTAAATGCGGTGCGGTTCAAATACTAACAAAATTGTATACATATTCATATATATGTAATTTCTTTTGTTACTATTCAAACAGTACCAAAGCATGGGGTTTCATCACCACCTAAATTACCAACCATTTAAAAAATTAGAGTGTCCTAAACAATAGTAATAAATAACCATTATATGTTAGACATCATTAAAATTTAATCCTCAAAATATAAAGAATGGGAACCAACATCCAACACACTCAAAGCTTTTACATAGGAGTAAAAATTAACAAACAATATATAGTGGTTAATAAAAAATATATAGTTTTCATCCTTCGTAATACAATCTCTCTTATAAAAATAACATTTCTAAGAAAGAATGATAAACCCAAATATATAAAAAAAAATAAAGAAAATCAACAACAAAATCCCGCGCTTAGCGCGGGCACTCACCTAGTTATATATATGAAAATTGACCAACTTTCTCCATATGGATGACAAATCATCACATAAGAAAATGACATGTGTCATTTAACATTGATTAAATTAAAAATCAGCAAAATTAATTGAGAGAAAATCAAATGTCTCATATTGTGTTAAATCCTCCATTAATTCACTTCTTAAATTATTTTTTCAAAATAAAAATAAAATTATAAATTATTTATTTAAATAAATCAATTACTACTTTTATTATTTTCTATTTTTTTAAAAATTTAATGGTCAATGGTCATCACTCTATAATGATTAAATAGTTATTTGTGTTGTAGTTTAGTTGTTTGCTACCTAATATTAGTTTAGTTATTTTACGTTGATTTTTTATTATTATTACGTTATGGTTCATATCTTATCATATGAAATTCTGTCTTTTCATTTTTGTATCTTTAGGTAAGTTTGTAACATTGACATTCAACATTTTCAAGTAATAGACTTTTAAGACGTTAGACATACCATGAAATTCAAAACAAATCCATTTGTCTTATATGGCTATATGCATAAAATCTAAAAAGTGTTAATAAAATAACTTTTTAATTTTTGTTTCATTTATTTTTTTTTCGTACGAAAACTCTTGAAATCAAAATATCTTATATTTTTGTTGTGTGTATTCATGATAATGAACAAATTTTAGAATCTTAGATATAAAAATAATCAGATTATACATAAAAATATATAGAAATTGATATTTAGAGTTAAAAATGAATCTAACAATAAAAAATAAGTACATAAGATGAGTCTAATTTTAGTAAGTATAAAATAACAAACAAAAAATACACATAAATTAGCGACAAAAATAATTAACATATTTTTATCTAAACAATTTTCAAAACAAACCCACAGGTAACGTGAGAATTCATCTAGTAAAATAAAAAGATAAAGCATAACACGTATCAAAACAACTACACGTTTTGAAACCTAAAGAACAACTCTGTCAACCACTACTTCGAGCAAAACACCACCGCTTCCAGCACCACCGCATCAGAGCCCTGATTCTCGGCCATCTTATAATCATTAATATTTATAACAATACAAACGTAACTTATTTGAATTCAATTATGAGGGAAACAAAAAAACACAGGAAATGAAAAAGAAAAGAGGAAGATTCATTGTATTCGAAATATATATATATATCTTTACACAAAACTTGACAAAAATTAATCGTTTCTTGAAAATATGAATAAATTCATTTTCAAAACCATTTATCAAGTGTTTTTTGGCGTAGTGGCTTTTTTTGAAAGAAAACAAGAACACTGATATTTGTTTTTTATATTTTGAAGTTAAAAAAAAAACAAGAACACTGACAAGAAAATCATGGGTTTTGAGTGCACTTGGAAAATAATATTTGTGTTATAGTGCTAAATATGCTTCTTGCTCTGCGGAGTTTAGGAAACCAAGATCCTAATTTCACAGAAAATAAAAATATGTAGAAAAGAATATGAATGATGTCTCACCTTATGTTCCATTATTCAACTTTCTCCGATTAATAATCTCTCCATTCAACGTTCTTCCACTAATAATCGGAAAACACGCTGATGTAATAATTCGATATGTTCGACGCAAGCGTGATGAAAATAACTAGTCCTCTGTTAAATCCGTTGTAATTTCCATTAGCTTGATGAAAATAACGACTACATGTACAAAGCAAAATTTAATTTTAAATTTATTTTCTCTCTAAATTTTTATTATATAAACTAAAATCCTGATAGAGGCGTAAGACATATTACATAAAAATAAAATAAAAACATGAAAGCATTATTCTCTGTTTTGTGTCTTGTTCTTTTGGTTTCGATTTTAAGAGCAGCAGTGACAAAACCAGATTCCGGAATCTTCACCGGATGCCTTCGCAATCGGACTAGTCTGGAGAATCCAATCACCGATGCCATCTTCACCTCCCGTAACACCACCACCTTCTTGTCTTCTTACGTGTCCTACACGAAAAACAAGAGGTACTCGAGCCTTAACTACCAGAAATTAGTAGCCATCGTGGCGGCTAAACATGTATCGCATGTTCAGGCCACGGTGGTCTGCGCAAAGGCTAACGGTATACAACTCCGTATCCGTAGTGGAGGTCATGACTACGAAGGCCTTTCTTACACATCGTCTGTGCCATTTGTTATCCTCGATATGTACAATTTGAGGTCTATTACTGTTGACGTGTCAAGCAAGAAAGCATGGGTTCAAGCTGGTGCGACATTGGGAGAGCTCTACACAAAGATCAATGAGGCGAGCCAAACGTTAGCGTTCCCGGCTGGCGTTTGCCCTACGGTAGGAGTGGGTGGGCACATAACCGGTGGAGGATTTGGAAATCTGATGAGAAAATTCGGAATCACAGTGGATCATGTCATTGATGCTCAGTTAATTGGTGTCAACGGAAAGCTCTTGGATCGAGCTACCATGGGAGAAGATCTCTTTTGGGCCATTCGTGGCGGTGGTGGTGCGAGTTTCGGAGTTATCCTCTCTTGGAAAATCAACCTCGTCGAGGTTCCAAAGATCCTGACAGTGTTTAAGGTTAGCAAAACATTGGAACAAGGAGGTACTGATGTTCTCTACAAGTGGCAGCTTGTTGCTACCAAAGTTCCTGAAGATCTTTTCATAAGAGCCTGGCCTCAGATTGTAAAAGGAACAAAACTCGGCGAGAGAACCATTGGGGTTGTATTTTTTGCTCAGTTTTTGGGTCCAACCGATAAGCTGATGGAGATAATGAGCCAAAGCTTGCCTGAATTAGGGCTAAGACGTGAAGATTGTCATGAAATGAGCTGGTTTAACACGACGTTGTTTTGGGCCAATTATCCTGTAGGTACACCAACACGCGTTCTTCTAGATAGACCGTCGACTCCAGGAGAATTTTTCAAGAGCAAGTCAGATAACATAAAAAAACCAATCCCAAAAGAAGGATTGGAGAAGATATGGAAGACAATGTTGAAATTTAACTTTGTATGGATTGAATTCAACCCTTACGGTGGAGTGATGGATCGGATTCCAGCTACTGCCACAGCGTTTCCTCACCGGAAAGGAAACTTGTTCAATCTTCAATACTCTACGATATGGTTGGACGCAAAGGAAACAGAGAATAAGCTGACTATGATGAAGGAGCTTTATGAAGTTGCGGGACCTTACGTGTCAAGTAACCCGAGAGAGGCGCTCTTTAATTTCAGAGACTTCGATATTGGAATCAATCCGAGTGGTTTGAACGTGGATGAAGCTAAGATCTATGGATACAAGTATTTCTTGGGGAATTTAAAGAGATTGATGGATGTTAAAGCTAAGTGTGATCCTGATAATTTCTTCAAGAACGAGCAGAGTATTCTTCCTGCTCGCGTAATGTAGGAAATAGGAATATGCGCTTTTATCAGATATAGTATTTAGCAAGTGTAATAAGTTACGTGTGGACATGAAAAAAAAAAA
>Ga0041059_1002667_pt1 | contig 13077 bp, 7 predicted proteins | sample AraColnosormetaG_FD_56232 | JGI IMG/M metagenome (GOLD analysis project Ga0041059, IMG submission 56232) | Arabidopsis roots microbial communities from North Carolina, USA - Col MF nosort | ecosystem: Host-associated > Plants > Roots > Unclassified | place: USA: North Carolina | collected 2013-09-02 | reverse complement strand
AAAAAAAAAACGGTTAATTCAAAGCCAATCCCGTCCTTTCATGGAAAATCCGAAGCAAAACTACATTTTACCTCACTACTCGTTGTACTCGAGCAAGCATATTTTGGAGGGTGACAAGAATACTTGGGTTTATAGGAAGCAAGCCACCTTGACAATTTTGTTCCCTTACGCTCTAGTAGATATACGAAACAGAGAATTAACAACACTCACCAGCAACAAAACTTATCAACTACAATATATGAATCTATAAGCACATCTCTCATTTTCTTCTTTCTGTAGCAGAGATAACAATTTTTTTTTTTACTATGATCATGTGGAAATTTTTGATATCCTAATTGATCATACAAACCATAAATCTAGCACAACGAATTCTAACTTAGTACTGAGAAAAAAAAAAACCATAAATCAGATGAACAAAGGGAAAAACAAAAGTTCATAATCTTAAAATCAAAACCTTGTTTCGAAGAGCCAGTGGTTCTACCATGACCACGAGGAACAATAGTCTTCTGATTCCGATTAAACGGAGGTTTAAGAACGGTATCGGAGGAATCTTCAGGTCTAGGACCTGACGAAGCTAACCGAGTTTTGATCCGGTTCAAACCAGAAGGAATCGCAACAGTAGAAGAAACACCTCGATCCTTACGATTCTCTTCCGCCATAGCAAAATCAATGAGAAATTCCGAAAAGAAAACCCTAATACCTCCAAGCTCTGGCGTCTCCGGTATGAAGAGCCGCTTTCATCGCCGGAAGAAGCGACGAGGAAGGTGAAACTAGGAACGGCGATGAGAGAATCGGAATCCAGAGTGAGGTCGGCGATGAGGAAGAAGACGATGACGATGATGATGATGAGACGAAGAAGAAGAAGGATTCATGGTTTTGGTGAGAGCTTAAGTGCTCAATGGGGTTGGTTGGTTTTTAGGCTTCAACGACTCGCGGCCGTGACATCTTTCAATTTTTATTAATTGTTTTATTTGATCTGTTACCGTTTCAAAACCCAAAACAAATTATTTTTTTAATGAGCACACAACACATGGGAAAGATATTCTGATTCATGAATTACAATAATAATAAATCTCTGTTTGAAAAAAATCTTTGATATTTTACTTTTTCGATTAGTTTTTTCTATCTAAATATTGGTTGTATATGTATATGTTTATTGATAACTATGTAATTCTAATTCCTGATTCAAGTTAATAAAGTAAGATGTTAGAAACCCGAAACAAAAGTATATTTGTACCAATTTAATTTTTATGAGAAAGCAACACATGGGAAAAAGATATACTGATTTTGTTTGTACATCTATATCAAATAGGCCTGTTACGGATCCGGATATCCGGTATTTTGGAGGTATCCGGATCCGTATCCGTAACAGGCGGATCCGTCATTTCAGTCTCCGGATCCGTATCCGCCAACCCCTGATATTCGGGATCCTGAAGTCCGTGAAAAAGTACGAGTATCCGCGGATATCCGGATCTGATCCGGTTTTTTTTATCATCTTCTCTCCTCCCGAACACAAGCAACCGAACTTCACCACCAAGATTCTTCCCAGAAAAAACAGCTCCAAATCTGCAACGAAAGAGTGAATCCAACGCCAAGGAGAAGAGGAAGAGATAGAGGCAGCGGTTGTTTCGGTGGAGGTTGAGGATGAGGATGATTTGGTGGAGGAGGATGACGATTTGGTGCCATGGTGGTAGAGATGGTCGTTTGGTGGAGGCTGGTGTCTAGAGGAATGAGTGAGGAAGATGAAAGGATTAGATTTTTTGGAAAATGGGCCAAGATATGAGCTGGAAAATATCATAATTTTAATTTTTAATATGGCCCAATAAAACCCATAAACATAAAACATTGAATATTACCGGATCCGGATATCCGGTCATATTTTTTATTATTATCCGGATCCGGATCCGTATCCGGCGGATATGAAATATTACTATCCATATCCTGAACCGTTTCACACGGATATCCGGTTTTTTGGATCGGATCCCGGTTCCAGATACGGATACCCGCGGATCCCGGATATTTGTCCCAGGGCTAATATCAAATGTTTATGAATAATAAATCTTATTTTTGAAAAATAAAAAAGAGGGTAATAAATCTGTCTATTAAATGCTCCTCAACTAAATACATAAAATAAAAATGGCCTGTCCTCAGTAAAGGGTGTGAACAAAAGTGTCTAACTATTATTAAATTTATTTAAGGTCACCAATAATGCGTCTCCATATTGCTTTGATCATATTGTATCCTATTTAGATCTGGTATCATCAGTTGCTCAGGTTTAGTTGTCTCTTTCGTTTGGACTTAAGCTTCTCTTCCTCGATTATATTATTTTGTTAGTTTGGAGTTGAGCTCTTTGGTTATGTCTAGTATCTATCTCATTTAGTATTAACTATTAAGCGATGTTTGGCTTAATTACTTATTCGTTGTGGCGTTGAAAGGTTTAAGTGGGTCTCGATTATCTTACGGTTTATTCAGGAGACCCTTGACAAAGACACACTCATAGAGAAGATGCATCTTGTGCGGATAAGACCAAAATCCACTCTCATGTTTCCGTCATTTTGTGTTGAAGCCTGTTTTCATATATTATTATGCGGGAAGTTCTTATAGTGTGTTTCGAGAGTCTTGAGACAAGTTGGGTTTGATTTTTACAATGTATCAAAATCTTCTTTCCTACTTGTAGGTTATGAAAGATCATTGTGTTTTTCTGTAATTTAACTTTCGTCTTGTTTTTTGTGATTTGTAATCTTTCCAAAATTCTGATTATCAGTATTTTTTTGGAGAAAAAAAAAAATCTTTCACCAATAAAAATGGTAAAATAAATATCTTTTTGCTACTAAAAATAATCAATTATCTGCAACTTTAAACATTCATAGGGTTGTAGACATTGAACATTTATAGGGTTGAGGATCCGTAACCGTAACATAACCCGCGTACTATTGTTTATTGGTTAACATTGAGATTCAATCAACGATATTGTGCACGATCTGTTCTACACGCCCCACTAAAAATTTCCTTTGAAAAGATATTTGGATATGCATCTAAAAGATATGTAATATGAAAATTACAATTTTTTATATCTTCAAGATCTTGATCGATGTACACAATTTTTTAAAAGGAATACCAACAATATTCTTCTATTATTATTATTAGATCATTATAATATAATAATGAATAGAAAGATTTTGCATCTCTGGATAGTGGATACTTCTTTAAAGTTTTCTGTGATCAAAGATCTGGTCGAAGAAGCACTCATTGTAACTCGATCGAGTTGTCTTTTTGTTCTAAAAAAAAAACCTTCATCATCTACATAGAGAAAAGATTAAAGTAAACATAGTATTATAAGATATGATTTAAAATGTTGAAAGAAAAAAGTCTATTTACCAGTATACTTGTCAATTCCTATAAGATTTTGTGATTAGTGTAGCTAGGTCTTGGCCTACGATGATTTCGATAATAATAAAATATATAAATAGAAGAAGTATCAAATGCATGAGTTCTTTTTATTTCAATATAGGAAATGATTAAGAAAGAATTGCAATGGCGAAGAATTAAACAATGATTACTGTGTTTTATCGAAAAAGAAAAAGAAAAACAAGCAAACCAAATGTTTGTGATGAACTAATCCTACCGACCACAATTCATATAAATGTATATAAACTAATCCTACCGACCAAAATTTCTATCATATAATATTAGACCAAATAGATGTTTGTGAATCGTGATATGGTAGGCATTATATTGCACGAACAACGTGAGTAAACTCTTAGATTCTCCCGTTTGTCCTAAACATAGAAAACGCCAAAAACACACTTAATTAAACTACTTAAACATAGTACATTTGTATATACACACTTGTTATGTATCTTAAAATTCTATCCTCAAGCAAACAATTATATCATCATCTCAAACAATAAACGTAATATTGTATAAGCGATTAAGCGAAACTACTCGTAGCATGGATAATCACTTAGGCTAACAATGGATTATCAAAGTATATACAACGAGTTTTTGTGATGATTAACCGTTGAAAATTTGCTTGATTCATCTTTTCATTGTCTTTCCAAAAAGATCTGATTCCTTATTAATATATGTTATCAGAAGTCAGAAGAGGTCATCTACTTTTTTTGTTTATTTTTTGACTCCACATAGACACGTAAATATATTTAATCGTGAAACCGTCCAATGGCTCCCCTGAAACCCAAGAAAGGTGTTTTAAAAGATCTAATATATAATTTAGTATTAAGAAATGACAATTGTATGATGACAAGATATTACAAAATTAAAACTAGAGAATTTTCAGTCTATGACAAAAATCACAAAACTTTGTATAACAAATTACAAAAATAGTTGTGTCATAATATATAATTGTCTAAATACTTTTTGGAAAAGTTTAGGTGATTTTACCTCTAATTTAACTGTTATGAGATATGTAATTTTTTCGTGTAGCATATATATTTTATTTTATATAGAAATCTAATCTTACAAAATAGAGGGTAGAATTGAAATAAAATATCTAAATTGTATTTTTTTCAATATATTTACATTGTCCCAATTTTCATTTTAAGGGGTTATTACGGATTTTGTAATTTTTGGTAGTGGCATTTATGGATTTTTCATATTTGTTAAAATCTTAAGGATTTGTCATTTTTTAACATTTAAAAATGTTCATATTTATGTTGTTTTTTTGCTTGCTTAATACTTGGGTTCACCCCCTAGTATAATCCATCCATACACTCCCTTTTAATGACCAATTAGAATTTGACATGTCATCTATTTAAAGAATAAATAAATTAAAATCAATAAAACAAAACAAATTCGGTAGAATTTCAATTAAGGAAATTATTTGTTTGAGTTTATAAAATAGTGGTTAGAGTTTATATTTTGTGATTAAACGAAATTATATTTTGGTTTGACTTGATAAAATAGTGGTTAGGGTTTAGATTTTGTGATTAAACGAAATTATATTTCGGTTTGGGTTAATAAAATAGCGGTTAGGGTTTAGATTTTATGATTAAAACGAAATTATATTTTGGTTTGGGTTGATAAAATAGCGGTTAGGGTTTAGATTTTGTGATTAAAACGAAATTATATTTCGGTTGGGGTTGATAAAATAGCGGTTAGGGTTTAGATTTTGTGATTAAAACGAAATTATATTTTGGTTTGGGTTGATAAAATAGCGGTTAGGGTTTAGATTTTTTGATTAAAACGAAATTATATTTCAGTTTGGGTTAATAAAATAGCGGTTAGGGTTTAGATTTTGTGATTAAAACAAAATTATATTTCGGTTTGGGTTGATAAAATAGCGGTTAGGGTTTAGATTTTGTGATTAAAATGAAATAATATTTCGGTTTGGGTTGATAAAATAGCGGTTAGAGTTTAGATTTTGTGATTAAAACGAAATAATATTTCGGTTTGGGTTGATAAAATAGCGGTTAGGGTTTAGGTTTTGTGATTAAAACGAAATTATATTTCGGTTTGGGTTGATAAAATAGCGGTTAGGGTTTAGATTTTGTGATTAAAACGAAATAATATTTCGGTTTGGGTTGATAAAATAGCGGTTAGGGTTTAGATTTTGTGATTAAACGAAATTATATTTTGGTTTGAGTTGATAAAATAGTGGTTAAGATTTAATTTATTTATTCTTTAAATAGATGACATGTCAAATTCTAATTAGTTAATTAAAAGGGGGTGAATGAATGGATCGACCCCCTAAGGGATGAACCCATGAATTGTTCAAAATACATACTTTATACAGAATATTTAACCCTAGAAATATTCAATATATGACTAAGAATTCAATTGGTAGAAAAGCTTGGAAAGAAACTTATAGGCTATCTATGATATGGCTAAGAATTCAATATTTTTTGTGCAATAATCAATTTATACTTAGTTTCTAGAAGTAAACCAAATATGCATACACGTTTGGTTCTGCAGTGATGCAGATTGGTAGATGAATGTGATATGGTTGCACATGTTGTGAGCCCGTCGGTGTCGCCGCTCTTTTCGCTTACCCTATATGTAGCAGTAGTAGATTGGTGCTTGAAGTACCAACCTGATGTGCCCCGCCTAATTGCCATAATGTCTCTCCCAAGTTTTTTTTTATTTACCTAAGAGTTGTATATACTTAGATGTCAAGTTCATAGTTGTTTTGAAGCTAGAAAGCTGAGAGTGTTTGTTGGAGTTAACCAACAAACAAATACCTCATGGAATTAATTCATAATGTAGAGACTAGAGAGTATGTTGAATGTTGGGTAATACTCGTGAAGCTAATTTTGCTGCTTGTGTACTCACTTTGCTTTTGATTCTACTATTATTCTCTCACTAAACCAAGTTCATAAATGGATTGGGGAAAATAATTCCATCCTAAATGCAAATTCTTCATGTATTTGTGAGTATTAGCTCGAAATGTTGAATAAAAACACCTTCGTTGACAAACTCTACATTTTTGGGTATTCTTTTACTACTAATTGGACTCACTAATACTAGAATAGCAATTTTTGTGGTCATTATAGTCTTCACAATGATAAACAAGGAAACGACTAGAAATGTTCTAGATTCCTCTGTCAAGACTTTTGAATCCACATCAAACAACCGAAAGAATTGAGACTTTTTGGGAGCTAAAGTTCCAGGTTCCATGTAGTTTCTGCGGTCAGTTTTGGCGGCTTCAATTCCTCAGCTAGATTCATTGATGCACATACCTGTTGAAACAGTAAGAGAAACTCATTAACCACGACTGCAAAAAGAACCAATTTTAGCTAAGTGCTTATGAAACAATGTTTAAAAGATCGATTGCAGCATTCAAGAGAAGTTCTAGTTCCCCATTCACACATTAACATGTTCAACCCAAACTAACCTATAAGAAAACCTGGTCGATGGTACAACAAATTATTCAACCCAACCACCAGAACCAAGTAAGAGGAACTTAATCCCTAACCAGAGGATTGTAATTCAAGTCTCTTGTTAACACTCTCTCAAGATCACCATGCATCTTTTATGCATTAATAAAGATCACACCCATGCCATTAGGAGATTTGCATCATTCATACCAAGTTTATATCACCGCTTAAGCTTCAGTCTTTCTTAAATTCTTAGTAAGCAACAATAGATAAACAACATGGCTGGGTTAAGAATTTTTAACCTACTTGATAGAACTAAATGTCATTACAAGAAGAGCAATATAGTCTCATACCTACATGCACATATATGCTTGTTTTAAAGAACAAATTTTGAGAAGAGACAGGACCGTAAGAAGAAATGCTAAGATAACAGTATATAAGAGTATCTAGTGTCAACTGTTGGGATAGTGATATATGTAAAATTCAATCTACTCCTGCCAAAAGAAGTAGTGCTATGAACAAAAACAGAGAAGTGAAAATAGTATTTACCTTGAAAGATCCAGTTGATTTAGAGTTGTTCGACCATTCCAAACCAAGCATCTTACTAGAAGTCTGATAAGTTGCCTTGAGATTATCACCACCATAAAGTTTATGAGAAATCGCAAAGTCCCACATATTCTTAGCCACGTCATAACAAGGCTCAAATGTAGCTATCCCTCCATGAACATAAGTATACTTCAGCTTACAATTCTTTGTACCCACCATGTAATTAGCAGACAACTTGTTTGCTGGATCAATCACAAAACTCCCGTCAACAATCGTCCGGTTATCTCCTCTCATATGAATGTAAGTCAGATTCAAAGGCTTCTCTGCAATTCTGATAGTGTTCATAAACTGAAACCTAACATCCTGCAGCATAAAAACCGAAACTTTTTACTTCAATTTCATTCATTTGCAAAGAATCCATTCAAATAGAACCTTGTGTAACATCCTGCAGCAGAAAAACCGAAAATTTCTACTTAAATTTCACTCATTTTTCATAGAATCCATACAAAAATAGAACCTTGTGTAAACTAACATTCTGTAGCATAAAAATCGAAACTTTATACTTCAATTTACACTCCTAACCTAGTTTAATCTCCAAAAACTCTTAACTTTCTCAGAGACTCCATACAATTTCATCCATTTCTCATTCCTTATAGGTTTGAAGCTAAAAGGGTTAACTTCAAAAACTTGAAACTAAGAAAAAAGGAGTAACCTTTTTAGGGACGTTGTAGTCGATGATGAAGAAGCCAGGCTTCTCAACGGCGAGAGAGAGACCATTAAAGCTAGGACCGGCGACGAAGGAAGCATCAGTCATGGTGGCTCGTAGCTTAGCATTGCCGGCGTTGAAGGTAAGCGAAGCAACGCTACCGCTCTTGTCGACATCGAACTTTCCCTTGAAAGAAGCCTTCATCATGGAATCAATCGGAGAATCCAATCGGAATTTTCAGGATAAAACCCATTGAAGTTTTCAAATTTGGGCTTTTCGTGGGCTTCTTAAAAATGTATAAAACGCCGTTCCGTGGGCTTCTTAAGAATGTATATAAGGCGGGTTTGAATTGTCTAACGTCCTTTCACAATTAACTTCTTTGGATTCGGTTTCATCAACTTTAAAATTTAAGAAAAGAAAGCCGCGTGCGTTTGGTTGGGACGTGAGACAATAGACAAAGACAACTTCTCACTTCTCAGTTTTTAATTTTGCCAACTTGCTTTTTGTCTTATTTCTTCCCATTTTACCAATTCACATTTTATTACAAAAAAAATAGAACTATATATATACACATCTATTACTATATTTTCCAATATTGTGATTCTTTACCTCTTTATTAGCTAAATATGTATTCAAATTTGTCTTTTGGTAACTGCACTTTTTTTATTTGACTTTTTCTTAGAAAAGTTTCCATCTTTTCTAATATTTTTGAAAAATATACTGTCTTGATAAATGTGAATTTGAACCTAACCTATATATATGTAATAATAATAATAATCTTCTCTCCGGATTCTATTCTCATTTGGTTTGTGTGCTTTGCTTTCGCTTTCCTCAATTCTCTTCTTCTTCATTATTTTTGCCTTTTACCTCTTTTCTCTGCAATCGGTTTCTTCTCTCATTGTCTTTGACGAAAGAATCTACCCATAAGAGCGTTTCTTTGCTTTCTCAACCATAACTTTCTCAGATCGATTGGTTTCTTCAAGCGATTGGTGGGTTATTATTAGCTTTCTGTGTTTTGTTCATCGTAATATTCAATACAATCTCTCGTGACTAAAAATTGAGTTTTTGAAATAGATTTTAGCATGGGTTGTGATATTTGAATGGATATCTCTGTTTTTAGGAACGAACTTGTTTGGTGTTTCTTTGGCAAAAGGTTATTGCTTTATGGTTTCACTATGGTGTTTGTATTGGTGGTTTGTTGATACGAATATGTTATTGTTCCTCATGTTGCAGTGTTAGTTTTTGACTTGAGAGTTTGCTAAAGGTTTGATCTTTATCTTATTTACTGATGCTATTCTTGTTGTAGCTATGTGGATTGTTATAGGTTGCTTGATTTTGATGTTCATGTGTCAAATTGATAATGTAGCTTTTGTAGCTGATTAATTAAGTATAAAGATTGTAATGCAGTTGAGTTTTTGGTCTTAAGATTAGGCATTGTATATTATACTTTTGCTTGCATATCTTGAATTGCTGTATTGTATTTTTCTTTGGCTGAAAGATAACTCCTTATGTATTTCAATGTGAAGGTAACTCTTTTCTTTTTTTTTATTTTAGTTTCCAGGATTTGCTAGATTGTGAAAAGTGGTGAGAGTCTCTTGATTTGTCAAGTGTCAACTGTGGTTAACGATAGGATGCAGGGAGAGAGGGCTAGTCTTGGTTCTTTATCAAAGGCTTTGAACTTTGAGCGCGGTTCTACGTCTAGTAACGCTGTGGTAGATCAGCAAATTCGTTGGGAGAATCTTCACAATTATGGTGATAATGATTTGCAGGATTACATGAGTTCAGCTGCTGATACAAATCCTACTTTTGCAAACTCAGTTTATCATGAGAAACGGGGCTTGCAGAGGTTTAACATTGGTGAGGCTAGCTCTAGTGGGACGAAGAACGAAGGGGCAAGTCTCACTGAACAATGGAAGGGAATTGGAAGGTTTGAGGAACAGAGGAATGATAAGCTTGAGTTGAGCCCTTTGTTTGTGCAACCATCTAATGGAAGCCGCGTGGTTCGTGATGTCAATCTAAATGCAGAATACAATGAGCATCTTGAGGATATGAATCCGGTTACAGTTCATCCTGGTCATTTTGAGGTTAATGGACTTAGGTCTGAGTTTTTACTAGATAACAGTGTTAGAGCTGGTTCCTCTGTTGATGGACGTCGTGCATCCTGTAAAAGAAAAGCTCTTGATGCAAGCGGTGGTCAGTCCTCTTCAACTGGAGGTTTCCGTGAGTTCCAGCGTGGAGTATCCAGTTCTTGGATCTCAGGTCCTACGTATTACAGCCCAGCAATGACAGCAAATGATTTAAACATATCTCTTGATCATGGTCGAAGGGGTTTGGTATCTAGCGCTGTTCCAAATCTATCTCCTCCTACCATCACAGAGAGCTCTAGTAGAAATTACCCTGTCTGGGTTAATCCCACATATCAACAAGAAACCGTAAGCAATTTTGCTCCATCCTTGAACTCACCAGGGCTTATACCTGCAGATCACCAGCAGATCAGCATGAGATATGGACATGCGTTAGGCAATTTTGCATCTCAGAACCCAAATGCTCCTGCTACTCATATGCCCCCTGTTTCAAGAAATACATTTCAATGGAACACAAGCCCCGTGGCAGCGGTTATATCATCTAGTTCTGCTACTCCTGTTGACAGAAATGTTATTCATCGAAATGCAACCAGACAAAGAAGTAATACTCTAGAGATTCCCTTGTTTGTCCCAGCTCCTGAACTGAGAAATGTGGCCCATGGTCATATTAGCAGAAATGCAAGTGGTGCTAGACATGTTGCATCGTCTTCATCCAGGACAAGTGTTCAGCCATCACCGTCTAGTCCAGCATTGACTCCTTACCAGAATAACTCACTACATAATCAAAGAAGATTATCTGAAAACTTTCGTAGGTCATTGCTTTCTTCCCTTGTTACACAGCAGAGGGCTGCTCGTTCATTGGCCCATCCTGCCTCTCCAAATGAGCACGTGCTTCAATCTGGTGGTGATAACACCTCTCAGGTGCATAATCGAGCTTCCTCGAGAGCAGGTCCAAGACAAGGGCAAGATGCAACTGGCATTTCTCATTCTTTGCGAGGCTTGGCATCCACAAGTCGAGGAAGAACCAGAATGGGGGCATCCGAGGTTAGTTTCTTATCAAGATTAGTGTTACCTTGTGTTTCTTATAGATAGTGGTGTTAGATTTATGTTCATATCGACTGTAAACCCTATAGTTTTCTTGAGCAACTGCGTAATATAGAGCTGAGACTGTGCTTCTCTTCTGAAACAGATCCGTAACATCTTGGAGCACATGCGTAGAGCAGGGAACTTGCGTTTGGAGGTACTGTTTTCGATTTACGTATAATACAAAAAGATTTTACCTGAATGATCGTTTAATCTTTTTTTGTGATGCTTTTTTCAGGATGTTATGCTTCTCAATCAGTCCATAATGCTAGGTGCGGCTGATATTCATGACCGATATAGAGACATGCGACTTGATGTTGACAACATGACATATGAGGTAAAGCCAGAGCAAACCCATAATCATTTATTTGCTCATCATACTAACTATGAGTATAAAATCTGCAGGAGCTGTTGTCTCTAGAAGAACGGATTGGAGATGTTTGTACCGGTTTGAACGAGGAAACCATATCAAACCGATTGAAGCAGCAGAAGTACAAAAGTAGTACTAGATCTTCACAAGAAGTAGAACCATGCTGTGTTTGTCAGGTAAACAATATCAGATTTGCATAAAATTTTGTATCGCAATCCTGTTAATGACTTGCACTTTTGATTCTTCCTATTAATAACCATGACTGATTGCTAAAATTGATGCAAAAACTGTAGGAGGAATATAAGGAAGAAGAAGAAATAGGAAGGCTGGAATGTGGACACGACTTTCATAGTCAATGCATCAAAGAATGGCTGAAGCAGAAGAATCTTTGCCCGATTTGCAAAACAACAGGATTAAACACTGCAAATAAGCCACAAAGATAATGATCGAAAGACTGTTGGGTTCTAACCATTTGTCGAATCTTCAATACCATTGAAGCCTCATCAGAACACTGCAGGCAAGTTGGTGTCTGCTTTTGGGGTTGACTGAAGATAGGAATGAAGGGAAAGTAACTGAGGGGGATAGAGAGAACAGGAGAACCTAAGAAAAAACTTTGGTTCTTCTGAATTTATTTCTATAAGTTAATTTTACCAATTAGTTTTATTATTATTATTATTATTATTATTATTATTATTATTATTATTATTATTATTATTATTATTATTATTTATTACTAGTTAAAATTTTCTCATACACCGCTAAACTAATCGTATAAATTGTTTAATGCTCACTCTATTTCAACATATAGGAATTTGTTGAACTACAATCAGATAAATAAAAACTGCAGATTTTTAATGGTTATAAAATAAGACATCAATCTATTATTTATATAGAAATTTGAAAATATCATGTAATATGAAATAAAAAAATATATATTCAAAACATCTTATCTTATTATATAAAATATGGTTTTCAAAGTTACTAATTCATAGGATCGTGTCACGTGTCAAGTCAAACGATCAAATGTTTCTTATTATATAAAGTATGGTTTTCAAAGTTACTATTCATAGGACCGTGCCACGTGTCAAGTCAAACGATCAAATGTTTACATATGTCACTAAAAATTTAAATTTTTTATTCTCTTAAAAAAATAGAAAATCTAAAAAAGTAAACAAATTTACATATACTAATTTATATGTCTCGATATATATATAAATTTTACTTTTATTCAACAAAAGGAAAATTAACAAATTTGTTTTTACATGTGTTATTGGTCATTTAAATGTAGCACATATTAATTTTTTTAAAAATAATTTAGTATGGATAATAATACTAATTAAAAAGACCATTGAAATTTAAAATAGTAATATAATTTATTTAACATTAGTTTAGTTGGATAAAATTATATTTGTCAATGTAATATAATGTTTTCATTCGTTAAATCAAAACTCAAAA
>Ga0041059_1002666_pt1 | contig 13081 bp, 9 predicted proteins | sample AraColnosormetaG_FD_56232 | JGI IMG/M metagenome (GOLD analysis project Ga0041059, IMG submission 56232) | Arabidopsis roots microbial communities from North Carolina, USA - Col MF nosort | ecosystem: Host-associated > Plants > Roots > Unclassified | place: USA: North Carolina | collected 2013-09-02 | reverse complement strand
ATATATATATATATATATATATATATATATATATATATATATATATTACAACATTGATCTAGAGATAACACGATATGGAGATCAGGTTACCAAAGAAGAAAAACATTTTTACCGGCAATGATGAAGAATGTATAATGTTAAACTTATAAGTCACCTAAAGTATGTGATATATATGCACCCATGTTAGTATTACGCATAGATGTGAATGTGTATATCTATATAATTATAGATGTATGCATATATAGATGTGAATGTGCGTATATGTAGGTTAGAGAGAAGAAGAGATAAAGGTGGTGACAGAAGTATAGAGAGCACAAAAGAGTAGAGATGCAGGTTCTCTCTCTTTCTCTCCCTCTCTTTCTTTGAATTTGTTATACATATTTTATCATCCACATGCGGTGTGATGATATATATGTATGTACTTGCATGTCATCCTTAGTGCTCTCTATCTTCTGTCAACAACCAACATCACTCTCAAACCTATGTGTGATATGCAACATCATAAAGTATGTATGTGTAATTAAGTATTATAATGTTTGAATATGTGTAAGTATATATATATATATAGACAATAGGGAGTGTATGAAGTGACAAAGGGAAAATAGAGAGTAATGTGTATATATATAGGAGTAAGTTGAGAAACCTCATCTCCACAGACTGTACCCAAACGTTGACTCTTTCTACATCTAGCTACATTCCCCTCCACACACAAAGATATACCCAACACCAACATAAATTTCTTCATTTGAAAAATGAAATCATATGATAAAACAAGTTTTATCCCTAATGAAGATTTCAAAACACTAGGAGAATGACTTGAATAAAATATCAATATGAGTTCAAAATTGGAATATAATATTCATCCATATGCATCTACTAGACCTAATTCAAGGTAAGCTATACATTAGAATATAATTGGCTAGAGTTTATAATTTATTCTGTTGAGTTCTAATATCAGAATATTATTAATATTCAGCATCCAGCCAGTAGATAGCACCAAATTCTTCCGTATAACGATGCCACAATCTGGTTAGGAACACGAGCCAATCAATGTGGTAATCATGTGACATGATCAGATGTGGAGGAGATTTATTTGACTCCAAAGTTTTGTTTGGCAATGGCTGGCAAAAACCCTAAACCCACCAACCAACCGTACGTCCTCAATGTTAGAGGTGTGTAGGGTAGCAACACCAATTTAACTTCTCACATAAAAAATAGGACAAAAATTGAACCTTTCGTGTGTTTCAACCGACAAAACCAAAAATAGTAACTTTGTAAATAGTTATCGTGAATAGTATTCTAACAAAATAAGTGATCATCTACTAATGTTAACCGTAACAGTTATTATCTCTAACAATTCGTTTATATGATGACCAAAACATATAAAATAGCTTTTGATTACATTTAACTATTTAAGAAATAAGAATTAAGATAGAATAAAAAAGCTATTAACTAGTTCTTCATCACCTTTAATTAAATAGTTATTTAGAATAAATTTATTTTGAGAATCAGTACAATTGCATAAATGAATACAATTATGTCTATAAAAATTCACTCTTATTAGTTATTTCAACTCTTTTAGGCATAAAGCTTGTAAAACTTTTTTTCTTCTTTAAATAATAAAATTTGGACCCTTTAATTTTTTATAATTAATTTCCTGTAGATTTAAAACCAAATCTTGATAACAGTCGTGGCAGATCTAGATCATCATTATCTATGCATAACACGAACTCGAGTATGAAGAATGAACCTCTAACTGGCTGAGCTAAATAAACTTGACTATTTTACTCTATCTTTGAATACGATATTGTTTCAAGGGTATAGTTTCATATTAAAACACTTCAATGTGGCTGCTTCTTAATCACCACAAAAACAAGTACTTAGTTAGTAGTGAAAAACTAAAAACCAGTTTAAACAGGTAGATATACAACACTGTTTAGATAACCGAGATGGTTGGCGAATTAAACATAGTTTTATTAATAATTGAAGAAGGAAAACGACAGATCACCAAAGTAGGGACTATGACATTAAGAAGGGAATCAAAACTTAGTGTTTGGTTATTCATGGGTTTGTCCTTTTTCTCTTGTAATTCAGTTCCTCTTTGTCGTCTTCAGTTACTCTTATTACTTCTTTGGGGGTTAAAATGTGAAAGCCTATTCATATCAAATCATGGATATGACTTATGCAATAATGGACTTGTTGGATAACAGTAAGTGGGTGATATGTTTTGGAAGTAGTTTCAGTTTTTTTCCTATTGGAGAAAGAGAAGAGGTCAAAAAAGGAATCATAACAACTTGATTTGGAGGAGGAAGACTTTAAAGAGTGATAGACAATGGTATTAAATAAGTGGGGAAGAGTACTATATACTGATGAGATAATCATTAATTGATAAATGGAATTTTCATTGCAGAGTGGCACATGTGGTTAATTTAAAGCTGAAGAAACTTGTGAGCCCCATATTCTTCATTACAAAACCATTTATGTCTTATTGTAGTGTAGACTGTAGAGTACATACATGTAGACGGACCATCGAATTTTGAAATTCAGATTTGGTGTACCTTTGAAAATTCATATCATTATGACTCAAGAGTCTACGTATCTCTAAAAATGTTCTTGTCTTCTGTGATACTTTTTTTTTGTTAGCCAGGCAATACAACCATCAAAAACTAAAAGCAATAAGAATGGTTGGTGCGTTTCTACTTAGGTTGTATCTCCCACGCTAAACTAGTGAGCACGAGTTAGTCATTTAAGTATAGCTCCATCTAATTATAGATTGTGTCCGAACTTCGCGGTTCAAAATCAGTGTTTCTTTTTCGAACTTCTATTGGTTGTTATCGCTTGTACTTTTTTGTCGTACTTTTTTTTAGTCATATTTGTTGTAAATTTTGGATTTTCTATTTTTTTATTTTTTTTATAACCTTTGTCCAAATATAAAAATGATATAAACACTTAACAGTTATAAAAAAAAAACTAATATACTAATGCAGAATTTATATCAAAAGTATTTTATTTCTTTGTGTCTTTCATAGTTTATTAGTTAACCACAAATATACTAATGCAGAATTTATATCAAAAGTATTTTATTTCCGTAACATTCAAATTGAAAGTAATTACCTTTTGTCATAAAAGTAATTATGTTGTGGCAGTTATAAGTGGTTAACTACTTACATTGTCGAATCATAAAAAGGTAAGTTCCATATACATTACATGCAAAACAGGAGGGTTTGAAAGAAAGCATGGGCTTAAAACCTTACTTACAAGCTATTTATTGGGCCGATTATTTAACTCATCAATTGGTTGCAATTTGAGCACTTACGTAATAATCATGTGGTGAAGGGTTCGAATCCTCACCTCTACATTTACCATTTTTGTATTTTATTCTTCACAAATAGTGGGCTTGAAAGCCATATATGATCTTCATTTCTTGTAAGTTGTAACTCAAACGTACTTTATTCAAAAGTGATATTGGGAGATAAATCTCCATTTAGCCACAGTGTTTATTTATTTTTGATAATCTTCATTTAATCATAGTTATTAACTTAATATGGTAACCGATATTCAACCGATAAAACAAAAAAAAGATCCAAGTCAATAAGAAAAAACCCAAAAATATAGTAACTGCTAAAAAAAAAACTTAATTTTGCGATACAGAAATATTTTCTCACCCCACCCCAGATTCACCCCATTAACCGTTTCAAAAGGAAATTAAGGAGTTGTTCATAGTTTCGTTTGTAAATTGCAATTGTAAGTTTGTAACTGTAATAGAATTAGATTATTTAGGGTTTGCTTGATCCTCGATCTGTGATCGATTGATCTCGCTTCGCACCCAGCAGGTATCATTTTTATTCCATTATCTCTCCGGCCGTGTAGTTAATTTGTTAATGCATTTTATGTTTGCATGGTGAATCTAACGATTTTTTGGAATTGTTTTATATCAATCCGAAACAAAAATGATTAATATTTTTCGAGACAAATCTTTGCGTTGATTTATGATATACGAACAAAAAGAAGAAACAAACCCTATTACAGATTTTATCGGAGAAAGTTTGCATAACAAACCATATGTATACAGATGTTACAATGAAAGTGATATTTCAGGTTTATTTAATGAGCGTGAAAGATGGCTAAGATAATGCTTGGATCTCACTCGGTTAAGAGCCATGGATGGAAGGTGGCTCGTGAACATCTTTGTGACTGGCTCATCCTCGTAGTCCTCGGTCTCATCGACATTGTACTCAATGTTATCGAGCCTTTTCATCGCTATATTGGACCTGACATGTTAACCGATCTCACTTTCCCATTTTATGAAGACACCATCCCTATGTGGGCTGTCCCGGTAAGTAAACTTGTTTCCCAAGAAACCTTTGTCTTCATTTTGCATTCCATCACAAGGAAGTATTTCGATTTTCGCTGATTGATTATTTGTATGTATGGTGTGTGCGTGTAGATTATTTGTATATTGGTTCCGATATGCATCTTCATAGTGTACTATTACTATCGAAGAGATGTTTATGATCTTCATCACGCCATTCTCGGTGAGTTAATTTCTACTACTGATCACCCTCAAATGTATCTAGTCCTATAGTACTTACAATTTCAAATCGAAATCCATACTATCATATATTATTGATGATCAACGTGACAAGAATATTTGGAAATTGCGTATAGGTATCGGATTCTCATGTCTTGTGACTGGAGTCACCACTGATTCCATCAAAGACGCGGTCGGTAGGCCACGCCCTAACTTCTTTTACCGATGTTTTCCCAATGGTAAACCGGTATGTACATTTCTATGGATCCATCTCACTTATACGTTAATTTCCCGGTTTATCATGAGGGAATTGTTTCTTATTTTGTGCAAATCGGAAAGAAATGCAGAAATTTCATCCGGATACTAAGGATGTTGTGTGTCATGGAGTTAAAAAGATAATCAAAGAAGGTTACAAGAGTTTCCCTAGTGGTCACACTTCATGTAAGTTGTTCTAAAGCATTAAAAAGACAAGTAACAACATCTGAATTGATTCCGGTTTATGTTAACCGCTTGATTACGGTATACATGCAGGGTCATTCGCTGGTTTAACTTTCCTAGCGTGGTACTTATCGGGTAAAATCAAAGTCTTTGACAGAAGAGGTCACGTGGCGAAGCTATGCCTCGTGTTCTTACCGATACTCATATCAATTCTCATCGGAATATCACGCGTAGACGACTATTGGCACCATTGGACCGATGTCTTCGCCGGAGCTATCATCGGAATTTTTGTCGCTTCTTTCTCTTACCTCCACTTTTTTCCTTACCCTTACGACGAAAACGGTATTAAACCAAAACAAACAAAAAATTACCATCATGTTATTGCTTTCTTGATAATAATAACGGTTGATGACAATATTTTAACAGGATGGGCTCCACATGCGTATTTTAGAATGTTGGCGGAGAGGAGCACTGGTCGAGCCACGACGATGACTCGAACCGGTTCTCGAGGAATGTTGGGCAACGACGTTGAGCCTGGCAACTCCGCGTCCTCGCCGCACGATCGCCACCGTGAAAGCACTGATTCTGACTTTTGAAAATTTCCTCCACAATGTTTTAAAAAAAAGAAGTTAATTATCCGTGTAATTTTTAATTGTATGATTGTTTTCACTTACTGATATATAATATGTATACTTTTCATTAGGTTGACATTGTTGTTCACCATGTTTAGAAAAGTTTGATTTGGAGATGTTTGATTAACACGTACATGCTTCATTTTGGTTTATATAATGGATATATAATTAGTGTGTTATTAAGTTGATATTGTTGTTAACTATGTTTAGAAAAGTTTGGTTTGGTTCAAATTGGTTTACTTCGATTCCCCAATTTCCTCTCTTGGGTTCCGGTTTCAACTTGCATCCACATTGGATCCGTAGTAATTAAGAAAAGTGATTCTTCGTCCCAATTTGTATTATTTTTGGGGAAATTAAAGGTACTGTATTATGTTTTATTTTTATAGTACTCTACTATAATATGAGCTCACCACATTTTTGATAAAATAAAAATATCTTATGAAGAGTCATTAGTAATGTTCAATGTGCATGATTGTGGCAACTGGTTATGTTTAATCAAGTTTCAATAGTTACGTCTAATTTGGAGAGGAAAACTTTGGGAACCGAACAATGTAACGTCCGGTTGAAGTAAACCGGACACGGTAACCGAAAATTATCCACATGGGTTTGGTTTAGTTTTCCCAATAAGGTCCAGATTCATCCGCCTTCTTAGGGATCCACTTCAGCTTAACATAAAGAATTTTGCCTTTGCAAAAGAATTGCTCCCGACAAATTAGCAATTAGACTAGGTATCCCAAAAAGCAATAACAGAGGATTAAACTCTCTCATCGCAAAAGACGTTACGCATCCAATTTGGGTAACCCGAGGCTACATAAAACTGAAGCGTCCCGTCAGACGTAACACTGTTAGCAATGAGACTAGTTCCTCTATTTGCTGATGCACCTTCTACGATCAACCGCCAATCAGAGATCAGACTCAAAATATTCAAGATTAGTTGTTTTCATCTTTCTTACATGAACTGTGATTTTGTGAACATAATTTTGTTTTTCTTCTTTCCTCGTTACAGTTTTATAAAAATAATTTGTGAATTGCAGCAAGCCATCAAGCTAGGATTATGTTGGAACTCGTAAAGAAGTTAAACCATGTCAAAGGACACAAAATAATCATATTATACAGTACTAAACATTCTACATCAAATAAAATAAAATTATCTTAAGTACACAGCTTTCTAAAACACAAACATCAACATTATATATTCGGATACAAATACATTTATACTAATTTCCAAATTGTATTGTTTTATCAGATGTAACAATACTTTAACCAATTGCCGACAAAAACTTAGATCTTTTTAATAATTAATTAAAAACAGAAAAACCAATCTTAAAATCTCAGAAAAACTTTAATTTAGATACGCGTAAACAGCTTTATATGTACTTTTTTTGTTGTCATTACGTTAATAAAATATAAATCTGATGGTACCAAATTTATAAATATAAATTACCTGGCGATGAATCATCATCTCTGTAAATTTCTCCAGCTCACTTTACTCTGCAGAGAATCTAACGTTTCATCTTTATTTTATTTTTATACAAATCACAATTTATTTTTCTTATTAATAATAATAATAGTGATTATGTTGACGATTAATAAAGGATTAGTTTCGAATTATCAATATATAAATCCGTCCAACTAACCTATCCCGTCGTTATCGAACCAATGGAGACCCCACTCCCTCCTTTATCGCAACTAACCCCAAATCCTACTCCCGCCGCCGCCGTCTCTTCCGCTATTCCGGCGCCAGTTAAGAGCGTAGCCGTTCAGCAACCGATCGATGGATCTCCACGCGCCGTTGCTACTGATACCGGAGGTATTCCTGAGCCACTTGCGGCTGTTCCCGGCGCTAAGCTTCGTCTTATGTGCAGTTTTGGTGGCCACATCATGCCTCGTCCACACGACAAATCGTTGACGTACTCCGGCGGCGAGACTCGTATTGTGGTTGTTGATCGACGTGCGTCACTGTCTTCGCTCCGATCTCGTCTCTCTAGTATGCTTCTCAACGGCCGGTCCTTTACTCTCAAGTACCAGCTCCCTAGCGAAGATCTCGATTCACTCGTCACCATCACTACCGATGAAGATCTGGAGAACATGATCGAGGAATACGATCGCGCGGCTTCGTCAGCGACGGCGACTGCTACGCAACGGCTCCGGTTGTTCCTTTTCGCTAACAAGCTCGAGACCGCCGCTACTATGGGATCTCTGCTTGACGGCACGAAATCTGACACATGGTTCGTCGATGCTCTGAATCAATCTGGTTTGCTTCCTCGTGGTTTATCAGATTCCGCCGCCGTGAATAATACCTTGGTGAATCTCGACGAAGCTAGCGGCGGAGAGACCGAGATCCAAAACCTTGAAACTAATGTTGGTGGCGAGAACAATAAGCGAGGGGATTTGGTTGCTAACGGTGTGATTTCGCATCAGGAGATGCATATGAGCTCGATGCCTGATTCTCCAATGATGGAAGCCGCTGGTTCTTCGATAGGATCTTCTTCTTCATCTCCTTCCACATCCAATTTGCCACCGATTCGCGTTAGAGTCAGTGAGGACCAGAGGATAGAGGAACAATTGGCACAGATGACCTTCTCAAACATGCAAACTCAGAGGCAATTTGATGATGGCGTTAGCTTGATGGCAAATCGGCCAATGATGATTCCACCTGGTGCCATGAACGATGCTGCGATGGCGTATAACAACGCACCTGGTGATGGTACTGCTCCCGCAAGCAATGGCCATGTCTCACCTGAAGACGATCGATCCGAATTAGGTGTATCAACTGGCTACAGGAAGCCACCTTTGCCGATGCAACCAGTAACGATCCCACCTAGAACTGTTGGAGGCTATGGCTTGACATCCCCTGATTCTGTTGCAAGGTACTTTCATCTTCCCCTGGACTCTCTCTAGTTATTTAGGTAGCTATAATGATCTAGGTAATTTCTGATCTCAACTTCTTAGTTTCTCCATCATTTTCTTCAGCTTGCCTTGAATTTGTAGTTTCATTTGCACTGTTTCTGTTTCTGTTCTATAATCTTTACATGTGGTTTGTATTACATCTCTGATAGTGGCTAAGTAGCTAAAAGAAATAGATCATTGGTTTGAAGTATGGTGTATGAATCGATGATGGAGAAATCATCTTAAACTGTCAAATGCTTAAGAATTTTCTATGATCTTTATCATCATCTTTGTTTTATTACACCTTACAATCAGAGATTTTTCAATTTGGTGTTCTAGATATTTGTGTAGATATTGGTATACTCTTTGAACCATAACGTTACAAGAGATGTTAGCTTTATTCTTTTGAATATGATGATACTCAATGCTGATATTTCTTGTTGTTTATACATTACAGTGATACTAGCATTTCTTCTGCTACTTCATTTTCAAAGCCGATGTACTACCAAGACCAACCTCCAGCTCTGCCAAGAGCTCCTCCAGTGGCACAGCCTGAAACCACCTCGGCCCAAAGCTCTCAAGTCTTACCTCAGACTGAAAACACTTCAGCCCAAACCACCTCCCATGTCTTATCTCAGCCAGGTACGTACACAACTATGGATCAACAACAACAACAACCTCTGGCTCAACAACCTTTCTTACACCAAGGCGTTCAGTATATCCCTCACCCATCACAATACATACCAATTTACTCTCATCAGCAACAAAACTACCCTGTTTACGTGATGTCCGTCCCACAATCTCAGCAGTATATCCCAGCAGGAACTCCCCCGCTCTACCCGAACTCAAAACCCGGCACAAACTCGAGACCTGAAGCTGCCCAGAACGTTTACCGAGCTGCTCCCCCTCAGGTTATTCAGCTTCAGCAACAGCATCAGTACATGGGTTACGCTGGAGCTCCTCAACATAGCACAAACGCAAACGCCAATTACGGTACTGGAGCTCCTCAACATAGCACAAACGCAAACGCCAACTACGGTGGACCCTTTGAATACACAAACTCTCCAAACGAGACAGTGTATTACCACACACAAGCTCCTGCTGCAAACACTGCCATTCCATTAGCGTCTCCATACCAAAGCATGACACCAGCAGCAGCCGCAGCAGCTCTAGCCGATATGTCCAAGCAAATGGCTCTTGACGGCGGCAAACAGCAACAGCATATGGCTGCGTCTCAGCCGCTTTAAACGCTGGATCTTTGGTAATAAATGCGCAAAGTGTTAAGTATAGCCGACACGGCGCGCTCTGTTCTTTTTGCGTATTACATGTAACGTCCTGTTACATCTCGTTAGATATACATAGGATTTGCTATCTCGTTGTTCTTATCGTAGTTTGCTTATGTCTCTCTCTCTTTTCTGATAAATAAATATGTTTTGGATATTTTTTTAAGTTCTATATTGGAATTATCTTGATCCGAAGATTACACAAAAACTCAAGAAATGGAACACCAGTGTATACTAGATATAGAACTGTGAAGTGATCTGTTGAGGTTGCTTCATGCTTTGTCACTTTAAGTGATGCATTCAACACTTGAAAACTTGATATTGCCGCTCAGAAAAGAAAAAAACTCCATTAACAAGTCAAGAGAACAATTCCAGCTTTTTAAACACAACATAAATCTCCATTAGCTTCATTACTTATAAAACGTTCAATCACATATCTCCACCATGGCCTCTGTTAAGACCATAAACATGTAGCAGTGATTGAAGTAACCAATTCATCCTCTGCAAAACTTGATTCCTTAGCTAGCTTCTAGGATTTCCTCATGCGCATCGAGATCAAAATCCTTTGAATTCACTCGAATCATATGCATAAAACAGAATCATCTTAGCCTCTAACCTGAGGCTCTTTGATTCAACTTGTAGTCAATCTCACCAACAGCTTATACTATTGTAGATTCACGTCAATAACCTGATTGAACAAACCGAGTTTCAAAACAGTACCCCTGTTCAACCATCTTGTTAAACAGAACACACCAGCAACTTGAAACCCACTACTAGTAGTAACCTTTACCATGTCACTTATCAGCAAACCTTGTGATATCCCTAAGACACGCCCTTAAAACAGCTTACATATCAACTCTAGAATCCTTGATGTATCTTTCAAGCTGTAAAGAAAAACCTGCAATACTTCTTCTTGTATGCAACTACCAAAACGAATTTGGCTATTACACCATTCAATTTGCAGTCTTTAGTCAATGCCCTTCATTTTCTTAAAAACAAAATCCTTCACTTGACTGACCTGCAGATAACTTCCCATGAGTAGACACTTACGTTGTCTCGTCATCAACCAAGACAAATTTATGCTCATGAGTTGTTGTCTTCTAAATGCAATTTGAATCCTCTGCATTTGCATTCCTTTCTAGGACTTCTTTTCAGCTGCTAACACCAGCTTTGAGATGAGTTGTTTATCAGGCTTGATACACAACACTTTCATAGTCTTGAAGTGAAATACCTTGAGACAACTCCTGCAACACTTACACATGTCTCTTTTCAGTTCCTTCTTTAGAGAATTCATTGAACCACTTCAATAACTTCATCTCTATTTACACGTTAGTGTCTTTTCTGAAATTTGCAGCCAGCAACTCCTATCTAGAAACCTGCAATTTATTTCTGAAAAATCTGCAGTCTACTTCTAAATGACCTTACCAACAATCAGCTCCAAACCAAGCCTGTATCCACCTTGTACCATCTTTGAGCTGAAAACCCGTTGATAATAAACTGTTCTTGACTTGTTTTCTTATAAGCATATTGAACTTCCATGAATCTGATAAACTAGTGAATTACACAGCCCTTTAACTCTTTTATCTTCAGCTAACCTTCTAAGACAACATCCACAAACATAGCTCCACCATGAAAAAATAACAACCTTAAGTATATGTATTGCTAACTAAACCGGACAGATGAAACTAAACCGGAGATTAAGACATTTAACCAAATTATTGATTCAGGTTCTGTAGCAGATTCAGGTATGAAGAAGAGCTTTTTTCCTGTCACAACCTAAAACCCTAAATCTCTGATCCGCCATGAGAGGAGCTCTCTTGAGAAATGCATCTCTCTGCGCTCGCAGAATCATTCTTTCTCCTCGTATAACCCATCAGATCTCCCCCAATGTTCCCTTTCTCGCTCCAATCGCCGCTCCTGCTGCTCCCAAGTTCAGATTTTTCTCCTCCGAATCCGGTGAGAACTCGACTACGGCCCCTGAGTCTTCGCCGACTGATTCACCCGAGAAGAAAGATCTCGTTGTAGAAGATGTAAGCAACAAAGGTAAAACACACTCTATCCTCTTGTTTGGTTACCTCACACTTGAAATGGCCTTTGTATTAGTTGAAATGTGTGAGTTTAATTCTCATCTCACCATTTCTCAATACCTCATAGTTTTCAATTGATCCTTCGATACAAGATTCGTAGCTTCTTATCTCATGAACTAGTAGAATAGCTGTAGGTAATCGTTTGAAATTGACTTCATTTATTGGATTTTGTGGTCTCAGAGCTTAAAAGCCGTATAGAGAAGTATTTCAATGAGGGTAATGAAGATGCTTTACCCGGAGTTATTGAAGCACTTCTACAGAGAAGACTTGTAGACAAACACGCAGAGACTGATGATGAATTGTTGGAAAAAATCGAGTCTCTACCTTTCAAAGATGATGTCAAGGATGAAGATTTTGAATCCGATTTCGAGGAAGCACATTCTACTGACGAAGAACTTGAGGATTTGTACAATTCTCCCGAGTATGTAGCTGAAAAGATGAGGAAGAATGAGTTTTTCAACATGGATGATAAGAAGTGGGATCACATGATTAGAGAAGGTATCCAACATGGGTGTCTTACTGATACTAAAGAATGCGAGGAGATTCTTGAGGATATGCTCAAATGGGACCAGCTTCTTCCTGGTAATGGCTCGTTTATTTTCAATCTTCCCGTTCATCGACTCACATCCTTAGACATAGATTAGGTTGATTAATAGACTAATGTGCGTCGTTATAGCTAAACACAATCTCTTCGTGGAACTTAGCTTTTGTAGTTAACCTTTCTATTTGGATTTTTCTGAATCATGGTATGAGAAGTTGAGAACCATTCGTTTTTTTAACTCGTAGAAGGTAATGTACTATGCCAGATATGTTACTTCTCGGATCAGTAGGGCCGTTTAGAGAATATATTGGTTTGTTCCTGTGATGCGTACATATGAACATTTCTCTAACTGTGTATGTTCATTCAGATGACTTGAAGAAAAAGGTTGAAGCAAAGTTTAATGAGCTTGGAGATATGTGTGAAAGAGGTGAAATTGAGGCTGAAGCAGCTTATGAGCTTTTTAAGGAATTTGAAGATGAGATGGTAATTCAGTATGGGGATCAGATGGAAGCTGAGGGTCCTCCCCAATTTGGTGAAACAGATGCTTCCGATAGGAATACTGACTTGGATGATCCCCCTGGTAAAGGCCCAATCCTCAGGTGGCAATCAAGGATAGTTTTTGCTCCTGGAGGTGATGCGTGGCATCCAAAGAACAGGAAAGTTAAAATGTCTGTTACAGT
>Ga0041059_1002665_pt1 | contig 13087 bp, 10 predicted proteins | sample AraColnosormetaG_FD_56232 | JGI IMG/M metagenome (GOLD analysis project Ga0041059, IMG submission 56232) | Arabidopsis roots microbial communities from North Carolina, USA - Col MF nosort | ecosystem: Host-associated > Plants > Roots > Unclassified | place: USA: North Carolina | collected... | reverse complement strand
AAAAAAAAAAAAAAAAAAAAAAAAAAAAAAAAAAAAAAAAAAAAAAAAAAAAAAAAAAAAAGTTACAACAGATCCGAATATTTAAATTATACGGAAACCGAACTATACATACATCGAACAAATACTAATTTACTGTAAATTATTTACATGTTGCACAAATTTTACTGAATTCGTAGATTTCTTTGACATCAACATGAGAACACTTAGAAAAAGCAACAAATCTAGTCCTCCACAAAACAGAACTTTTGTTAGATTTATAAAAGATTCTCCCCTAACCTGTAAAACTCAAATTTTAAAACAGTTGACGTAGAGTTTGATCTATTGCAATATAAATTATTTGCACGAATACTATTAGGTGGGAATGTGAGATTAATAATTAGGAAAAAATTAGTCTTTAATATAATGATTATGCATCCTCTTTTCACGTAAAGATTAGTCTCATAGTTTTGTCTTCTTTAGCTTTTTCTCCTCTTTTTTTCTTCTCTTTGCCAAATTTCTTCTCTTTCGCTTTTACATTTTCTCCAGCAAAATAAGACAAGATCTCAATCACTTCTTCTTCTTCAATTCTATCTAAAGCTGTCACGAGAAAGCCAGAGAATTTCTCAGCTTCTCATTTTGTCAAGCAAATACAAAAAGAACACACTTCTTTTTTATTTCCGGGAAAATTCGTTTTTATGTAGTGGTCGTACTAAACACGCTTCCTTTATGTGGAATCTTAAAGCAGTCCCTTTTTTTAGTTGAATTCAACAGTTTTTTTCTTTTTTTTTTTGGTTCCGGATCCGACCATCTCTGCAACATCGTACTTTGAGAGACAACACTGTCGAAGACCATCTACGTTGTCTTCTTTACTTGGAGAACTCTCTCTGTCTCTTCTCTGTACTTTCTCCCTTCTCTTTTTCCGTATCTGTCAGCCTTTGATTCCGCTTTTTTGTTCCTTCACCACATATACATGTATGTATCTTCTTCTTCTACCTTGAACAAGACTTGATTTTGCCACTAGTTATTTCAGAAAAATTAATCTTAATTTCACTTTGAATTTTTCAGCGTTCCAAGCTCATATCCGGTGAAGTTTTTGGAGGATTTGGTTGTTATGGAGCATAGGGTTTTCTCAAAAAGAAGATTCTTGAGCTTGAAATTGAAGTCTTTGAATTCTTAAGGGAATTTTATCGAACACTTTGTGGGCTAATAACATGAAACAACAATGGCAGTTCTTGATCCTCTGTTTGCTCGTCTTGTTTCTAACGGTGGACTCTCGTGGCAGACGGCTACTCAGCGACGACGTTAACGACACAGCTCTGCTAACGGCGTTTAAGCAAACCTCTATCAAGTCGGATCCTACCAACTTTTTAGGTAACTGGAGATACGGGTCGGGTCGTGACCCATGTACTTGGCGAGGCGTCTCTTGTTCTAGCGATGGTAGAGTCATTGGACTTGATCTACGAAACGGTGGTCTTACCGGAACCCTAAATCTCAATAATCTCACGGCGTTGTCTAATCTCCGGAGTCTTTATTTGCAAGGAAACAACTTCTCCTCCGGAGATTCTTCTTCTTCTTCAGGATGTTCTCTCGAGGTTCTGGATTTATCTTCAAACTCGCTTACGGACTCTTCAATAGTGGATTACGTTTTCTCCACCTGTTTAAATCTGGTTTCTGTCAATTTCTCGCACAACAAGCTCGCCGGGAAATTGAAGTCTTCTCCTTCGGCGAGTAACAAGAGAATCACAACCGTTGATCTCTCGAACAATCGCTTCTCCGATGAGATTCCGGAGACTTTCATCGCCGATTTTCCGAATTCTCTGAAACACCTCGACTTATCCGGCAACAATGTCACCGGCGACTTCTCTCGTCTCAGCTTTGGTCTCTGTGAGAACCTCACCGTATTCAGCTTATCACAGAACAGCATCTCCGGCGACAGATTTCCGGTTAGTCTCTCAAATTGTAAGCTCCTCGAAACGTTAAACCTCTCTCGGAACAGTCTCATCGGAAAAATCCCCGGAGATGACTATTGGGGAAATTTTCAGAACCTGAGGCAGCTCTCTCTTGCACACAACCTTTACTCCGGTGAGATTCCACCGGAGCTTTCTCTGCTCTGTCGAACTCTAGAGGTTCTCGATCTCTCCGGCAACAGTCTCACCGGTCAGCTTCCGCAATCATTCACCTCTTGTGGCTCATTACAAAGCCTAAATCTTGGAAACAACAAGCTCTCCGGTGATTTCTTAAGCACCGTCGTGAGTAAACTCTCTAGAATCACTAATCTTTACTTACCATTCAACAACATCTCAGGCTCTGTTCCGATTTCGCTCACCAACTGTAGTAATCTGCGAGTTCTTGATCTGAGCTCAAACGAGTTCACTGGAGAAGTACCATCTGGTTTCTGCTCTCTTCAAAGCTCTTCGGTTTTGGAAAAGTTGCTTATTGCCAACAATTACCTCTCAGGAACTGTCCCTGTAGAGCTTGGTAAATGTAAGAGCTTGAAGACTATAGATCTTAGCTTCAATGCTCTCACTGGTCTGATTCCTAAGGAGATATGGACATTGCCTAAGCTCTCCGACTTAGTTATGTGGGCGAACAATCTCACTGGTGGAATCCCGGAGAGCATTTGTGTTGATGGAGGAAACTTGGAAACGTTAATCTTAAACAACAATCTCTTAACCGGTTCTCTTCCAGAATCAATCTCCAAATGCACCAACATGCTTTGGATCTCCCTTTCTAGTAACCTGCTTACCGGTGAAATCCCTGTAGGAATCGGAAAGCTTGAGAAGTTAGCGATTCTGCAACTCGGGAACAATTCTTTAACTGGGAACATTCCAAGTGAGCTTGGAAACTGCAAGAACCTTATCTGGCTTGATCTTAACAGCAATAATCTAACTGGGAATCTCCCAGGTGAACTTGCAAGTCAGGCCGGACTGGTAATGCCCGGAAGCGTCTCTGGTAAACAGTTTGCGTTTGTGAGGAATGAAGGTGGGACGGATTGCAGAGGTGCAGGGGGTTTGGTTGAGTTTGAAGGAATTCGTGCTGAGCGGTTAGAGCATTTTCCAATGGTTCATTCATGTCCCAAGACTCGGATATACTCAGGCATGACCATGTACATGTTCTCCAGTAACGGGAGCATGATCTACTTGGACCTTTCCTACAATGCGGTTTCAGGTTCTATTCCTTTGGGTTATGGTGCAATGGGATATCTTCAGGTCTTGAATTTGGGACATAACTTGTTAACTGGAACCATACCGGATAGCTTCGGAGGATTGAAAGCAATTGGAGTTCTTGATCTATCTCACAATGATCTCCAAGGATTCTTACCTGGATCACTAGGAGGACTCTCTTTTCTAAGCGACTTAGACGTCTCTAACAACAATCTAACCGGACCAATCCCATTCGGAGGCCAACTTACGACGTTCCCACTCACAAGATACGCCAACAACTCTGGCCTCTGCGGGGTTCCTCTACCACCTTGTAGCTCTGGTTCCCGGCCCACGAGATCTCATGCTCACCCTAAAAAACAGAGCATTGCGACTGGGATGAGTGCGGGGATTGTGTTTTCTTTCATGTGTATTGTGATGCTTATTATGGCGCTTTATAGAGCAAGGAAGGTTCAGAAGAAGGAAAAACAGAGAGAGAAGTACATTGAGAGCCTTCCGACATCTGGTAGCAGCAGCTGGAAGCTCTCTAGTGTTCATGAACCGTTGAGCATCAACGTTGCAACATTTGAGAAGCCGCTGCGAAAACTTACTTTTGCACACCTTTTAGAAGCCACAAACGGGTTTAGTGCTGATAGTATGATCGGATCAGGTGGATTTGGAGATGTCTACAAGGCTAAACTGGCTGATGGATCTGTTGTAGCGATCAAGAAGTTGATTCAAGTCACGGGACAAGGTGATAGAGAGTTCATGGCAGAGATGGAAACGATTGGTAAAATCAAACATCGAAATTTGGTACCTCTTCTTGGATATTGCAAGATTGGTGAAGAGAGACTTCTTGTCTATGAGTACATGAAATACGGAAGCTTAGAGACAGTTCTGCACGAAAAGACCAAGAAGGGTGGAATCTTTCTTGATTGGTCAGCGAGAAAGAAGATTGCAATAGGAGCTGCGCGTGGGCTAGCTTTTCTGCACCATAGCTGCATTCCTCATATTATCCACAGGGATATGAAATCAAGCAACGTTCTTCTAGACCAAGATTTTGTTGCCCGTGTCTCAGATTTTGGTATGGCAAGGCTGGTGAGCGCTCTGGACACACACTTGAGCGTGAGCACGCTCGCAGGTACTCCCGGGTATGTCCCACCAGAGTATTACCAGAGTTTCCGATGTACAGCCAAAGGAGATGTGTATAGCTACGGAGTTATACTTCTGGAGCTCCTCTCAGGCAAGAAACCGATCGATCCAGAGGAGTTTGGTGAAGACAACAACCTTGTGGGATGGGCTAAACAGCTCTACAGAGAGAAGAGAGGAGCTGAGATACTTGACCCAGAGTTAGTAACAGACAAATCTGGCGATGTTGAGCTACTTCATTACTTGAAGATTGCGTCTCAATGTTTGGACGATCGGCCATTCAAAAGACCAACTATGATTCAAGTCATGACGATGTTCAAAGAGCTCGTTCAGGTTGATACAGAGAACGACAGTCTTGATGAGTTTTTGCTAAAGGAAACGCCGTTGGTCGAAGAATCACGAGATAAGGAGCCTTAAGGAATTCAGGAAGATTTGAAATTTGTTATTTTCGTCCTATTTTTGGTGTTACTGATTCAGTGTATATAACAGTAAAAAGTAATACAGACACTGAAGGGTTTTTACTTAATTTCTTGATTTCTGAAAGCTATTAAGAAATACTTCGTTGTAAAGTTTTTGTACCTAACAAATTAATCTTATCGTAATGACAATTTTGTGAGCCGTGTTATATACTTATGTGTGATGATGATTAACAATATGATAAACTTTGATTGATGGTATTTCTGCTTTTGATCTCAAGATTGGCAATTAGGGAAAGAACACTTCATGTCAGACAAAGAAGATGATCTCTGCTTATTTCGTTGAAGATTATGGATACATTACATAAGCGTTACAAAAAAATGAAGAACAAAAAAAGAGAAACTTAATGCGTCTTTTTAAAACAAGAAAAAAATTACTTAAGGGATAGACATACATACATTTCAATTTCATGTATATACGAATAAACCATATACTTTTAAAAATCAATTTTATAAAATTTAAAACAGTTAAAAAGAAAAGACCCAAAAAACCAGAAAAATAAATCCGTTAGGTAAACGTCTTGCAAATGCCTCTCAATCGATTGAATCAACAGAAGAATCCAAACTATTTTGTTGCATTAAAAGTAAATTTTTTGTAAAATTTAACTTAGGCTCCAGCGTAAGGGTTAGGCTTAGGTGTACCCTTCACTAGACCACATTGGAGGCTTGTCTCAGGCATGTTGTATTCATCTCTCAGTGATTTCTCTGGTGACAAGACACTCGCGTAAAGCTGCTGTCCTAAGTAGCGTCTCTCGGAGTTTTCAGATCGAACGTTCCACATTCCACAGTTGTCGAATGTGAGCAAGATTGCTGCCCAACATTTTGGGTAGACTTGGACTGTGTGTCTGCTCACTGCGTCCAGCAGGTTGTAGTTTTTTCTCTTCTCTGGGGTCCAAGTCCCTGGCTCGACACTTTGAAACAGAGTCAAATTGAATATTAGGTTAAAAATGAAGAATTTCTTGTAATGCAAGAAAGCAATTAGATGACTTGTTGTGCAATAAAGTTATGTAAGAATTCATGAGTGTTTTAAATGTTTGTTTCACTTACGCGACGGCAAAGAAGGAGTAACCGTCCAAGTGCCACGACTGAACACTCTTCTCGTGGTTCTCAAACACCACCTCGATGAAGGTGCGGTGAGTGATGTTAAGAACATTTGGCACGATCTTGATGCTCTTGATTTGTTCTGGGGTTGGGTTATCAGTGATGGAGTCGTACTTGAAAACCTTGTCGGCAACACCAAAGTACTCCGCAAGCTTCAATGGGGTTTCGGGGTCAGTGTGCGAGACTCCGTTCAAAGCGTACCTGAGCTTTCCATCGACCTTGCCTTGAGTGTTCACAAGCTTGATGGTGCGTGTGATGTTGATCTTTCCGTAGTGGTAAGATCCCTGAGGGTTAGGCCTGGCTGCACTGGCGGTCAAGTTCCACCTGAAAGATCGGAACTGGTTCAAGGACCAAGCCCAGCCGACTGGACCAGGGGGTAGCTGCGAAGAAGCGGGACCTTTGCCTCCCTCATAGCGGAGAAGACCAGTGGTGGTTATAACCGACTTCAAGAACCTAGAGGATGCAACCATGTAGTAATCTTTAGCTTCCTGATTAGCGGTAAGGATGGTTCCGTAACACTGACCAACGTGAACGTCGAGAGAGTCATAATCGTTCTGGAGAACGTGCGATCCTTCCATCTCAACAAGCTTCAACTTGTGATTCTGAATCCTAAAGTTAAGAGATGTCTTGAGACCCACGTTACAGATCCTAACCCTGTAGGTCTTTCCAGGTTTCAAGGTAAAGAGAGGTGCATCGGATCCATCGCCTTTCCCGGACTTTCCGTTGATGAGAATACCATCTGGACGGCCAAGAGTACGACCGCTGTCAAGGAATTTCTTCAACTGGGTGTGGCTCTTGGTGTACCAGTCACCGATCAAGACGGTGTAGTCATCTTCTGGGTCAGCATAAGGGACCGGGATGAGGAGACGGCTGTTCACACGGAGACCACCGAATCCACCAGCGGAACGGTGCATCGCGGTGCTGGGGTAGTAGAAATAGCTTCCGATCTGATCCTTAGGCTGGAAATGGTAAGTGTAGTTGGTGCCGGGCATGATCGGACACATAGTTCCTGGAGTCCCATCTTGCCAACAGTTCTTCCTGTGTTGGATCCCATTCCTAAAACGCAAAAACAAAACATATATTATAAGCATGCATATTGAAAATGATATATTTTGGTGAACCGTGAAACAAATGTTATAATTACCATGTGAGGAGGAAAGGTTCGTCGAGGTTGTTGAAGACATTAATGATGACGTTGTTGTTGGAGGTTGAGTTGACGTTGGGACCAGGGAATTGTCCGTTGATGAGAATGACTTGTTGTGGAACACCGAGAGGAGACACGGTTCCGTAGGTCACGTTCCATACGTGATGGAAGTAAGGATCTTCGGCTCGGACTACCACCGTTGCGGCAGCGGCCAGGTAGAGGCACGCGGCCAAGAGTTTAACCCCTCGCATAACAATAAACAATTTTTGGTTGAGATAACAGTTATAGATTTTTTATGTGTTTTGGTACTAATTGTTTATTGTTATATATAATTATGCTTTGGGGTTTGAATTTCGAGTTGTGGAAATGTTTCGAGGCATTTTTATAGGGTTATTTTTGACGAATGTTTTTCCAGGTTTTTCTCGTCTTCTTTGGGGTCTCCTACCATTTCGCTATTCCTTTCGCCATATTTGGGAATATTGAAGTTTAACCTCTCCCTATTTTTGGTGTTTCTCTTTAATTCCTCTTAGTTTATTTTCTTTTTTCCCTATGTCTTTTTTGGTTTTGGTTTTCATGTCTTCGAGAATTTTGCTATTTGGGATTAAAAAATAATCTAAAGGATATAATTTTATATATATATGTGACAAAGGTATAGGTCGACCAATAAACATTTTACATTATTATAGAAAATATTTTGAAAATCGCTTATTTTAATCATAACACTTTGTTTTGTACATTATGCTTTTGGAATTTGGATGATTATGTCTTTTTATATAATATATACCAGAAAATAATTCGATATGTCGTATTTTTTCTATCTATATATCTTTTGACTTCTAATTGTAACCATAGGAAAAATTAGATGACATTGAAAATCAGGTAATGATGCATAGCATTTGTTCACAACAATATTGTTAAAGTTAGGAATAGGAGTAGTATCTTTTCCCTTTTCTTCAATCATACGAGCTAGTCAACCGTTGACGATAAATTCACGGAGAGCACCGGAACCTTTAAGTATGAGAAACTACTTCAATAATCTTAGAAATTACTTACCTAAAAAATCTTGCACTGTGTAGAATTTGGTAAGAGACATATGGTCTCCAAATACGTTCTCAGCTAGCGTTATGTCATTGATGCCAAAACGTTCTTTCATCTTTCTAATTAGAAAACAAAGATGAACAAAAGTTTGTGATACACTCCCTTTGGTCAGACGAAAAGAGTTTGTGACACACTCCTTTTGACCAAGAGTTTGTGATACAAAGATGAACAAGAGTTCATGATGCCGTAAATACAAATATTTTGAATGTGTAACTTTTTGTTAAAGTTATAAGTGATAAACTGTTTTTTTTTGTAGTGTATATATAAGAAACTCTAAGCATTTGGAGAAGAAAATAAACATGTCGCATAAGACCCACGATGTCAATTACCATTTATTAGGCCTTTATCAACATCCCACCTCACAATATATCTATACTAATATATAAAATTATTTTATTTTATTTTTATATATAGAACACCATATACACACATGTACATCTCAATTACCATTTATTGTGCAGACTATTATCTTTTTTTTTTATTTTTATTTTTTTATTTTTTTGGGCAGACTATTATCTTATTTCAATAATCTGCATAACTTTTTTTTTAAAGGATCAAAAGAAGATTGAATAACATGCAAGTTCATTTTTGAAATTTTATTATCAAAAACATGGAAGTTCTTAAAATTAAAATTACAAAGCATATTAAGTTGGTAATTAATTCTGTAGTTACTTACTAAGTTGTACCATAATATTATTTTTTGTCCGTGTAATAATCAACCGTAGCTGAAATATGTTAAGACAAACAAAATTACTTGATGATGACACTTGTGGGTAGTTAATTTGGCTTCTTTAGAGACATGTCCAATAATAGAATAAGATCCGAGTTGTGTGCTCGTTAGAGAAATCGGGAGTCCTAAGGACCAGCGAGCGAGAGAGATTCAAAAATAGAAATTTCACGTAAAGAGAATTAGAGGTGCAGCGTGAAAAGAGGCAACAATTCCGTGCATACCAAGGTCCTTCACCTGCATAAATAGGTATTCACAACATCACCAAAAGATTCGTCAAGAGCAAGAGAACATAGTTTCTTCTTGCTTTTGAGAAAAAATAATTATATATTTTTATATAGGAAAGGGTTAATTTATTAATAAAAAAAAATAAAAAGAAGCAGAAAAGAGATAATGCAGGGTGGTAGGCTTTTGACGGTGTTGGTGTGCCTCGCCTCCACGGTGGCGTTGGTGAGCGCCGGTGACCCTTACTTCTACTACACGTGGAACGTAACCTACGGAACCGCCGCGCCTCTCGGAATTCCTCAACAGGTGATTCTCATCAACGGACAGTTCCCTGGTCCTAACCTAAACTCAACCTCCAACAACAATGTCGTCATCAATGTCTTCAACAACCTCGACGAGCCTTTCCTCTTGACCTGGTTTGTAACTAATCTGTAAACTTATTCCTTTCGTCAGAACTTGTCATTCAATTGTTTTCGTGATTTTTGTTTTACATTAAAATTGTTGTTTTTGAAAACAAATCTTTTTTTTTGTATCAACCATTTGCATTTGGAGTTAGACTTTTGCAATCACATTTTTTAAAAGATTTTTAAAGATTTGCTTTGCATTAGATTCGGTTATATGGCCACACCTATATATAACTAGTCTTCATTGTATCTTTGAATACTTAGTCCTGACAATGGTTTTGGGTGACATGGCAGGAGTGGACTCCAGCACAGGAAGAACTCATGGCAAGATGGTGTGACTGGGACCTCATGCCCAATCCCAGCAGGCACCAACTTCACTTACCATTTCCAGCCTAAGGACCAGATCGGTAGCTACTTCTACTACCCATCCACCGCTCTCCACCGCTTCGCCGGTGGTTTCGGTGGCCTCCGTGTCAACAGCCGTCTCCTCATCCCAGTCCCATACGCTGACCCCGAAGACGACCGCACCATCCTCATCAACGACTGGTACGCCAAGAGCCACACCGCCCTCAAGAACTTCCTTGACAGCGGACGTACTCTAGGATCCCCCGACGGTGTTCTCATCAATGGGAAATCTGGTAAACTAGGCGGAAACAACGCTCCTCTCTTCACCATGAAGCCCGGAAAGACTTACAAGTACAGGATCTGCAATGTTGGATTCAAATCCACTCTTAACTTCAGGATCCAAGGACACAAGATGAAGCTTGTTGAGATGGAAGGCTCCCACGTTCTCCAGAACGACTACGACTCTCTTGATGTCCACGTTGGACAGTGCTTCGCCGTTCTAGTGACCGCTGACCAAGTGGCCAAGAACTACTACATGGTTGCATCCACTAGGTTCCTCAAGAAGGAAGTGAGCACTGTTGGTGTGATGAGCTACGAAGGAAGCAACGTTCAGGCTTCAAGCGATATCCCCAAGGCTCCCGTCGGCTGGGCTTGGTCTCTCAATCAGTTCAGATCCTTCAGATGGAACTTAACCGCCAGTGCTGCTAGACCTAACCCCCAGGGATCTTACCATTACGGAAAGATCAACATCACCCGTACCATCAAGCTCGCCAACACCAAGAATTTGGTGAATGGAAAGGTCAGGTTTGGATTCAACGGTGTATCACACGTTGACACCGAGACTCCCTTGAAGCTCGCTGAGTACTTCGGCATGTCCGAGAAGGTCTTCAAATACAACGTCATCAAGGACGAACCAGCAGCCAAGATCACAACACTAACCGTCGAGCCCAATGTCCTCAACATCACTTTCCGTACCTTTGTCGAAGTCGTCTTCGAGAACCACGAGAAAAGCATGCAATCCTTCCATTTGGACGGTTACTCCTTCTTCGCTGTCGCGTAAGCCCTTTCTCTTTTACCCATTAAACCAATTGGCAATGAATGAATTGACCTGCGTCTCTTATACAAGATATGAGATCCCTAACACTTTCTCTAAACGTTTTCACACAGTTCCGAGCCAGGAAGATGGACACCAGAGAAGAGAAACAACTACAACTTGCTCGATGCCGTTAGCAGACACACCGTGCAGGTATACCCCAAATCCTGGTCAGCCATTCTCTTGACATTCGACAATGCCGGTATGTGGAACATCAGATCAGAGAACTGGGAGAGAAGATACTTGGGCCAGCAATTGTACGTCAGTGTTCTGTCCCCTGAAAAATCACTAAGAGACGAGTACAACATCCCACTCAACACCAACCTTTGCGGCATCGTCAAGGGCTTGCCATTACCTACACCCTACACTATTTAAACTCACTTCGACAAAGTTTTTTCAATTTATATGTAAAATTCTACTTTCCAAGTGAGTGTATTACGTGATTAATTAACCCTTTCCTAATTTCATTTAAAATACTACATATACTATCATTTAACTACAGTCCAACTTGTTGTTTCTCTAATAATAGTAAAACGAAATCAACTTAAGTAACCTAAACTTCTTCCTACACAAGAGACTGTCATTGTTCAATCCAGAGAGGATAGGAGTCATCTGAAATTAATCTCAAGAAATTAAGTAGAAGGATAATTTGTTATGAGTCTCCTCGATCATATCGATGAGTAAATCTGAAAATCAGAAGAAGAAGAAGAAGAAATATTTCGAAGAAGCAACACTAGAGATAGAGAATAAGAGATTCAAATTATGTATTTCATGCACAACCGATTAATTTCACAGCTTGATTTTTGTTTCGAAGCAGAGAGGAAGCGAAGTTTGATATACGGACTAGGAATAACTTAACCCTAAATCGGAACTCAGAGAAAACAGAAACGAAACCTAGATCGAAATAAAACCCTAAATCACCTGAAAGGTTAAATTCCACCGCAAGCAAGCGTGACATGTACACTAGCTCTATTCATCGTAATCTGAGAGCAAAACCGGTTGACGCTTGAGGTCAAAGTCAAACAGAGCAACCGATGAGAATGTGAAAAGAAAGTTCACGCGCGCGTGTTGTGACGATGCGATTCCAACAAGTTACGTCTTTTTTTCTTAAATGTTTTAATTTAGTAGAGATATTAATAATATAATTTTTGAACATTTATATGGATGATATAGCCAAATTTTACCATTTTATTTAGTACTTAACAGCACATGAAATTTTTTGTAAAGAAGCTAGTAGTTCTATTTAGTCGAGATTAAAAAAACAAACTAACTTACCTGAATTTCTTTTCATACTAGTACACTATTTCATATTCACAGTCTTTATTTAAATCATACATGGAAAAATATTAATACTACCACATGATTTTGGCAAAAAAAAAAAACTTTCCAAAAAGCTATACATCCAAGTAACCCTAGTCCCTTTGTCTACCAAATTGGTTTGGTGTGAGTAAAACTTATGAATTACCGAGAAGCACCTCTAGCCTAATTGCGTTCCACCTGCGACCGTCTCTTTTCACCCGAGAGTTCGACTCTGCCGCATATATGGCTTGGCTTGGCCGCCCAAATTTTATTTATTTATTACCTCGTCTCATGGTTGGCAGCAGTTTTAGAAATAGTTTCTAATTCTGGAGGAAATAAAAAAACAAAAACAAATGTTCAACAAACATGTATATCTTTTTGAGAAGCACGTGTGACGTGTTGAGCAGATAATGAATAGAGATATGCAAAGTGTGTGTGATACAACCCTTTAATCAGTATTCACCAGTGAAATTCATCAAGATCTTGCTGTTCCAGCTGAAATTAGTCTGGACTTTTATGATGTAAGACGATCCTTCTACTGTATACTAAAGAAAACTATAACGAAACAGGGATATAGACCAAAACAAATCTGAGCATTTTAATTTGTTCTACAAAGCTTTTATTCAATATTTAGAGGAATTAATTTTGGTTGTACATATTTTTCAAGGAATTTCTTTTTTTATAAACCGTTTAAAATTAGTTACCTCTTTCTGCATTGTTCCTTAGCTTGAGTTCTTGCGATCTTTACCATATAACACCTATGCGCGACACAAAGTAACGTGTAGCCAAGGACAACTTGCCGATCATGTTACTTTTTCTTTTTGGTTTTATATATCTTGTATTTTATACGGAATAATATATCCTAATTTCTTCCTGAATCCTTCAAAAAAAAAAAAAAAAAAAAAAA
>Ga0041059_1002664_pt1 | contig 13091 bp, 15 predicted proteins | sample AraColnosormetaG_FD_56232 | JGI IMG/M metagenome (GOLD analysis project Ga0041059, IMG submission 56232) | Arabidopsis roots microbial communities from North Carolina, USA - Col MF nosort | ecosystem: Host-associated > Plants > Roots > Unclassified | place: USA: North Carolina | collected... | reverse complement strand
CACACACACACACACCAATCTCCAATAAGCCAACCTTGAAATTGCTTGTCTGACCACAAACGATCTTTAACGTTAGCAGGAGTGTTAGTTCATGTCTGACTGGTGAGGGCACTTTCATTGATACACGAGAAATTGCAGTTTGAATATGTTTCTTGTAGCTACATTATTAAGACTCTAAGATTCCTTTTGATTCGTTTGTTTTGGTTTCTGCGGCTTGGAAGGTGTAGAAGCGAATAATAATTCTCTCAACTGTCCCTCAGCGTTGTGTTCTGATGTTGCCTGCAACACAGAGTTATCAGGCCGCATTAATCTAAGTGATATCGTATGTATTATCATTGTTCACTAATCAGAGTCTAAGAAGATAGAAAACGAAAATCGACATACCCTTATCGAGAATGCAAACCGTAATGTCTCAATTTGCATTCCTGAGCAAATCCTAAGGTCGAAACCAAGTGAATCTATCCCAATGAGCTTCACTTCCTACATTGTAACACCATATGGATATAATCATGATTGTCACAGTATAGTCGTGAAAGCTATACAACAACTTCGTTTTGAAATTCCAGTAATGTAACGTAAAGTTCCAGTTTCTTTACCTCTGCTTGAATCCCATTATTTCTCCAACACAGAGATCTGAGAGCTTCAGTTAGTTTATCGCCATCTTCTTCTAGACGAGTCAGTATACCATCTGATGCACAAGCAATAACATCAGGTTGTGCTTTCCTGACGTCTTCCACTTCCACTTCAGTCTGTTCAAAAGCAAAAATACACAACCAACCAAATGCATGAGCTAAAACTTCCATAGAGCCTTTTAAAGAGTATATATTAAAAAGGGAGAGGCTTTATCGTAACCTGATGCCCCTGTGCCGTGATGAGCTGGATTCTTATTATCTCCAGCTTGTAGTACTGTATAGCATTTCTCGAATTTTCAACATGCAATATCTCAGATTCATTCTCACCAATGCCTTCAAATATCTCTTCTGAGTTTTCTCTCTCCTTGTTTTTGTCAGTGCCTGTAGATATACAACCAGAGATATGTTTTTGGATATCTGAGTGATCTTCCACAATGACAGGACTCAAGAGCCCTTGGATAGCAAGGCCAGCGGACGGCTGATCCATCCAATTTACAGGATCAGTTGAAGCAACCTAAATTTCAATAAAGAAACTAAGTTTTATAGTCTTCACATGGTGGATATTTGATAAATCACAAATCAATTTTTGGACTGCAAGTAACCTCGGCCATCCTCCTGGCAAAATACATAGGATGGCAATATCGCATCGTTTCCAAGTTTGCCCAGTCTCCAAGTGATTCATCAGAGTCTGAGACATAGTTATCCTCGTCATCTCCATCTTCTAGAACAGCAACCCATTCCTGGAGTCAAGAACACAGTATATTGTGAAGCATGCTAAGCATAAGACAGGTTTTTTCCATGTGAAGTTCCTCAATAAGACCACGAAAGCTTTTCAAACCTCGTCATCTTTGTCTTCTCCTTCATCCTCATCGCCCTTGTTTTCATCCTCAACTTCACTTTCACCATCTTCGATTTCTTCAATCCCAAAACCAATACCAGATGGACTGCTCAGCTCCATGTCCTTGATCATCTCCATCGTATCAAAACCTACTATTACTTGCTGCATTGCAAATGTCACTTATCACAGTTATATCTCCATACAAGTGAATAGAGAAAAGAACAAAAGCAACTGTAAAGAAAACACCATGCAGCAGAATCATTTAAACTAAAGAAAAACATATAGACATATACACAAGGATATAAAATAAAGCAGTGGCACCAACCTATATGACTACTATTGAAGCATGCTTATGCACGTTTAGATTCAGAAGATTGGAAAATTAGCAAAAAAAGGAAAAAGCAAGAGTAATAAGAAAGGAGCTTTAGCTGCCGTTCCAGAAGAAAGCTAGGCTTAAAATGACTTAATGTATCACATTCTTTAATAAATGGTCTATAAAGGTTATGTATGTAACAAGACAATATATCTGAAAAAGACAACATACCACATAATTATTATCAGATGTAACAACAGTCTGCATTATGTCCTCATTTTCCTTTACTTGAAAATATATATCTGCAGATCATAAGGGTAATTCAATTAAATTATAGATAGCTATAAGCCAACTGAATAAATACAAAGCAAAAACAAAAATAAGAATTCATACTTCCATGCTGATCTGTGACATAAGGTATATCCGGCCAGAGAATATTCTCATGAACTCCAATACCAAGTAAACCTGAGAGCATCAGGGTTCCTTTTTTGTTCACCTGAACAAGACTACGGGAAATGTCAGATCCGCAAAACCAACTCCGGAAAAACAAACAGGTAGAGTCAAACTGGAATTTCTGATAGATAAATAATGAAGAAACCTACAATAAGGTAGCAAGTAGAACTCTTCACACTAACATATAACTATAATTTACATTAAGACATCAGTCCTAGGATTGTTTTACTAATGAAATGTTGACTGGAAGATGCCATATATAATAATACCTCAATGATGGTTCTAGCAGTTTCAGGAGGTGAAAGCCTAGAATCTCCAGGATTCTTCTCTGGCACATATGCTCTGATATCTTCTGAAGGATGATAACTTGACTTCCCAGTTGGCTTCTTAGGATCTGAAGCTGAACCCAAATACTCTGCTATAGCTTGAGTCCTATTCCTCCGCAGGTATTTTCTTGTAATATAGTCACTATAACACTTAAGAAATCCACACCTAGTAATATGCATACAAGTCCATTCAAAATCTGATAAATCATGTGCCATGATGAGTCTCTTCCAAAAACATTGGCATCTTTATCATTTTGCTACAAGACAGTAATCTAATGCATCAAGTATTCAACACCAACAACACTTAAATCCAATTTACTTTGAAAAGCAGAAAAAAATCTCAACTTTGAATCACACACAACAGAATTATTGGTAATGGAAAGTACCCAGAACTAGTGTTGAGGAGGTGAGGACGAAAAGTTCGGCGAGGAGCGACATGGAAGAAGCTTCCTCCTCCGTCCTCTGTGTTCGATACAGGACAATGCCCTGCAAGTATTTGTTCAAATTCAATTTATCAAAAGTTCAGAATCAAATTGAAAAGGTGAAATTCAGAGAGAGAGAGAGATTACGGAGAAGCGCCATGGAAGAGAAGAACCCGGGGACGGCCATGAGCAATCCGGGGACCAAAAAGCTGAGGAGGAGACCCTCAAGGCGAAGCCGAAGTAGCAAATACTATCTCTTTGGGATTTTGCTTAATGGTGATGACGTGTTCTTTCCGGCTACGCCAAAAAAATCTTTGAAACGATGCGTTTTTGTCAAAGTAACCAACACTTCTGACGTTGCAAAATCATCATATCATAATCCAAAAATTGAAATAGAAAAGAAAAAAGGGAGGTTTGTGATGGTTTTTCAATCTTTTATACTAGGTAATCTAGTATCCTTATACATGAAGATAATAAATTCGGTCATTGTGGTCGGACTTTATTATGAATTTCTGACCATATTTTCTATAGGACCCTCTTATCTCTTTCTTCTCCGAGTTTGGACGAAGGAAAACAAAGACCGGGAAGAAAGTATCGCAACAACATGTTTTATTGCGGGACAGCTTATGATGTTCATATCAATCTATTATGCGCTTCTGCTTTTAGTATTGGGTAAACCTCATACAATAACTCTTCTAGCTCTACCGTATCTTTTATTTCATTTCTTTTGAAACAATCACAAACACTTTTTTGATTATAGATCTACTACCAGAAATGAAATGCGTAATCTTTGCATTCAATGTGTATTCCTGAATAATCTCATTTTTCAATTATTCAACCATTTCATTTTACCAATTTCAATGTTAGCCAGATTAGTCAATATTTATATGTTTCGATGTAACAATAAAATGTTATTTGTAACAAGTAGTTTTGTTGGTTGGTTAATTTGGTCACATTTTATTAAGAGTGTTGTTGTTTTTTACACATATGATAATGCATTTCAAATAGTCTTTGTGTAAATTGTGTTGCTTTATAAATTTTTAATGTTTTGTCAATTTGTCATAGAATGCAATTTCTCTTCTTTATTTCCGAGTCTTATTGATAATATTTTGTTATCAAAATAATTTATACTTATATTATAAACACACACACACAAAAATTACATAATATAAATTTTTTTTTTTTTGGACAAACATAATATAAAATTTATAATATAGTTTAGGCCCCGTCATTAGCGTTGGTAACTCTGCAGTCTCGACGAATCTCTCCAGCTGTTCCCGTCAAAACATTGATAGATCCCATTCTCGACATTGCCAAAGCAAAAGACTTTCTGAAATCTTCAAAACCGGAAGCAAACTCTTGCGTGATCTCCTTCGAGTCATCGTTGTTGAGCAACTCTTGGTCCACCCGTAAAACAGCGTTATGAGACAAGACACGAGAGTAGTATGAGCTTGTGAATCTGTTGCTCGAGCCTGAGTCTGGATTTAGGTAAACCAGTGGATCGGTTTGGCCCTTTTGTGTTCTTGGAGGACAAAGATATCGAAGTTGTGACACCAATGTCGTGTTCATGGTCGGATCTGGTTTCCCTGTGTTCTTGAAGTTGTATAGTCTGTCCACTACGTAGCTACAATGTGTCTTCCCCATTGAGTGTGCTCCTGTTCAATTACACAATTATTAGAGGTTGTTATATTCACCCAAGACTATTTAGCTCCACTTTGCTTGTAGATTATATTTTCCTTTCTGGATTACTAGTCTATTTTTTGGATATTCTTCTAGGATGTGAAACTATCTTGTAAATTTTATATTATTTAAAGTATTGCATACGATGAGAATTAATTCAAATATTTGTAATCCTTAAAGTAGTTAAATGTGTTTACAGTAACTAAACATAGGTAGACAATTGAACTACAATCTCAGTTGTTTTTATTTATTAATATTTTAACATTTTCAGATTTTTATAAAATACTTTTGCAGAGTTCAAACGCAACGGCCAAAAAGCAACGCAACAATTCATTTGGTGTATACTCTTATAATTACAAACTTATTTTGATTTAAATACGTATGGTTGTGGATTGAAAGATGCTTGTTTCTAAAGGAAAAAATAAATAGAAAAAAAAATTGACGATGATGAGATACCTAGAAGAGTAGTCATATCCAAAACGTCAAGACCTTTGGACTTGAAATATGCCAATGACTCATCGACTGAGATGGACGGTGACGGCAGATCTACGGCGTCTGCATTTAATGTCCCACCGTCCCTTCTCCCCGTAAACACAGGATAAGACGGTGCTCCGGCCTAATCATTATTACACCGAATTTATCAAAACAACACCAAACAATAAAGTTCAAATAAATCGATAAATCTACGTTAGTAAGAACATTCAAGTATATGAATATGTTTACCATGTGAACAGCATCTCTAGTGGCAAGGTTGAGGATATCAGCGCAAGAAACGACACCAGGACAACGTGATTCAAGAACTTGCTTTATTTTATCGATTATCACAAAACCTCCAAGCCCTCGATTCTGTGGAGCTGTCCTCTCTGAGTTTGGTCCTTGCAAAAGAATCGAACCATCACATCCCTACATACACATTTTACATCGATCAATGGCTATGAAAAAGAAATGAATGTAATGTTGATGTTCTAGTTGCTTTTACTTACATTAACCATACAATCGGAGTAGAGGAGACGAAGCAGCTTTGGGGCAATGCTACTATCATTCTTATAAAACTTTTCAACTTGGTATCTAATATAAGTCTCTGCATCATCACAAGTGTTAGTAAGTTTGTAATAATGCCAGACAAGCTTCACCGGAGGGTTCAATCCCGTCGCAGCCTCTACCGTAGCCTTTCCGGCTAAGCTTATGACTACGAGGGCCAATAGTGGGAAAAAATTCACAAACTGCATTATTTTTAGTATAAAAACGAAAAAATCTTCCACCACAAAAAACCCTAGGAGTTTGTGTTTATTTTCTTGATTAAAAGATCAAAGTATCTTAGATTCTTATTATTTGTGTTTAAGATAAAAGAAAAGATAGAGGGAAAAATGAATGTAATGAATTAAGATATGGATTAGTACTCGATAATGAGAGTTATATATAAGGTTTGACTTGCATGGCAAGTCCACGTGAGTGAACCGGTAATGTCGATATAAAAAACTATTATTACGTTCTGACTTTGATCGGTTTGATGTACAGTACAAGGAAGCGCGTGTAGGACAAACGCGGATTCACATGAAACGATGTTCTTCCACGTTCCAAATTATGGATTTATGATTATTAGTGTTAATTATGTGGGTTGCTTGGTAATTGGTATACCACAAATAGTTCACACTTAAAATATTGTAATGAAATACCTCCTTAAATTTCAAAAATACTATATATGTTTGTAGAGATTTCAAGTTATCACACTTTAGAAAGTGAGTCCCATTAATATTTTTATATTCTTCATTTACAATTAGATGTTATTATAGTAAAATGACATATGAAGTTCATCAATACATTCAAAAGCATATATATTTAGCTAAGATTATGTGTTATTTAACCAAATATATATATCTTATTAGTTAATAGTTAATTAAATTAAAAAGAAATTAGTAAAAAAAAGTTCTCTATCTTAAATATTTGACTCATTGTAATATGTGGTAGTTTTGAAATAATAATAAATGTTGCAGTCATTTGGGGACTTAGGTAGTGACTAGGGAGGGTAGTTGTCACCCCTATTCAAATTTTGATGTAAATTGTAGAACACATATTGAGGAATTTAAAGTATATATGCCCTAGTGGTTTTTGCTATTTTGTATGACCTAGTTGGTTATTTCTTTACCCGTTTGACTCGAATTCCTTTACATTGTAGTTTCACTTTTCCTCCTGTACCTAATAATATTTAATTTTAGTTGTAGAGATAAATAAATAAAGCTTACTATTATAACAGTGTGTATTCCATACCCCAAAAAAAGTTTATCTCAATAACAGTGTGTATCTCCATATACATATAAAAGTTGTCTCTCTTTGCATAGTCTACAATTCCACTCAAAAAAAATTCAAAATAGATCATGCTAACTAAATCAAGAAATTTCAAATCAAATTATATTACTTTAGTTTTAACTGTTTTTTATACTTAAGTTTTGAAATTAGTTTTCTTATTTATACTTATGTTTTAAAATTTGCAATCAACGTTTTGTGAGCCAAACTGGTCGGCGATAAATATTCATAATTAAACATTTCGCTTGCTCTTGTTATGGATGTATAAATAAGTAAGCTAATTCACTATACGAGAAAACAAAAACCTTATACCAAAATCTAGCTGTAAGAGTAATTAAGGAATGAATAACAATACTACGCCAACGCATTGCTGAAAACTTGTCCTTTCTTAAGCGTCAATTAATCGGAAAAAACTTGGTATTTCATTTCACAGGAATTTCTGTAAACTGTCACTTTGTAATACAACTATGTTACTTTTATTGAATTTTCCATGCCAACATGGTTTATTTTTTCCAACTTTCATATCAACATGCGTTAAAATATTAAAAGATCACCTACTAAACTTGTGCATTAAATAAATCAATCTCTCACTCGTTTTCTTTCTTTTCAATTTCGTCAGCTGCCTTTTCTTTCGCTCACCGTATTAGTTAGTTAATTACGTCCATTTGTCATAAAATATGTATTAAAAAGGTAAAAGTTTAGAAAACAAATTACTCGTAGTATTGACCTAGTCATAAAAATTACGTAACATTATGGAAATTCGCTTCCTTTAGATTTAATATCCATTAGAAAAATTTCACTTTTTCACTCGAAATGATATCACATCAGATCTATTTAGAAATCTAGTGAGTGAGTTGTTCATGAACTATACTTATCCTACATAGTTAGTCCTCGAAAACCCTAGTTTAAAGAAAACAAAAATTAACTAGGATATATAAAAGAAAATGTTTTAATGGTTTTTCACTGAGAAGGGTTTATAGTCTAGTGGCAAGGTCCACATATTGCTATACCTCATACTGGCAGGGCTAACGGATTAGGTGTAGACAAAAAAAAAATGTATTTCCCTACTAAATACAAGAATTTCTTATCATATAAATATTAAAATATTTGAGAAAATTAGGCCATAGGCACTTAACTTTATAGGATTTTTAGTATGCATTATGGGTACATTCTGATATTCCTTCTGACATTTTCTCTTCCTAATGTAGGCGTATTAATAGACCTAAAGAATTTTAGAGTAGACTACCAATACTAATTTTGTAATTTTTCTTAAATTAGAAATATCTGGGGTGATTCGATTAAACAATATACTGTATGTTAGTTTCTTTGTTTTTTTGGTCAACGGTCTACTAGACCTTTCTCTACCTTAGGTGAAAAACTGAATTCAAAACTCCTGTGTGCAAGGATATTCAGAGTTAGCATTGCAAATTGTGATAGAAGATCCGAACAAAAATATTTGTAGATTAAAAACAGTAAGATTCCTGATCTCTAGTTTAAGCTACTTTGTAGCTTAAAATGAAATTTTAAAAAATCAATCTACAGAAGATTGGAACAATGTTCTTGATCCACAGGAGAACCTTTAACCACTCAACTCTACCACAATTGCTTTGGGATAGAAGAGCAAATTTCGACACTGTTTATCAATCAATACTCTCTTTTTTTCTTTTTCTTCCAATCATACTCATAATCAAATGTATTATTCAGTGTTTTAAAATTTAAATTTATTTTATAAATATTTAAAATTTATTATAAAAAAAAAGTTAAAAGTTTTTAAAAGTAGATAGGAGATGAAAATAAATTAATTTCGTTTTGTGTTGGCTATTGTACTATCTTTCAAGACGTCCAGCGCTAGAAACGCTCTCATGGAAGTTGATGATTCAAAATGAAATAGGATTTGACTGTCCCAAGTCCGTCTTTAGCGGGATAGATACCGCTAGAGCAAGATCCGATGATTAAGATAAGAGAATCGTTTGCCTTCTCTAAGTATGGAACTTCTAATTTTTAAAACATTTACAAGTCACGAGTATTAATTTCTTCTCATTTTTTCCGTAAACCCAATAAGTTCATGTAAGTTGGTCCAATCTATGATATGTGTTAAGTACAGAGCTGGTCTGAATAAAAGTCCATCAAACATACATGAGCTTCTAACTTTTTAATTTGGTTTAGTGGTAAGAGACTTAAACATACATAAATATCATATTTTTGATTAGTCCTAGAAATAGAGAAATGATCTCAAACAATAAAATGATGCAAAAAAGAAAAGAAAACTACCTAGGAGACATTGAAGAATAACTACAAGTAGCATGAGACCGAGAGGAGGAACGATAACTCTGAGAGGTTGTGATTGTATTAACAGTCAAAGAGCTAAGCTGATTATTGAACTCTCTCCTCATCGCTCTATACACATCCTCCAATCCTTCCTCTATAAGTTCTAGAATCGTCTGTGGCATCGGTGGCAGATTTATCTCATCCGAAGTGCCTTCTAAAAGCTTAACCACCTCACCCATCGACGGCCTCATCGATACTTCGTCTTGTATGCACCAGAAAGCCACTTTAAGAGCCTTCACTACTTCTTCTTCCTCTGCTACTCCTTGTAGCCTTTTATCCACAGCTTTCAAAGATGTCCCATTCGTTAGTTCCTATTCATTTATTTTCAAAAACTCGTTAGGACGTTATAATCTTTATGTTTATAACTAATTTAAGCCCTTTCTTTATATTTTAGAAATCGTCTAAATTTACCTTGTAGGCCCATCCAGGGTAAAAGAAATCCTCAGCGTCATAGGACATATCAAGATTTCTCCTACCACCTACGATCTCTAGAAGAAGCATTCCATAACTATACACATCGGCCTTCACCGTGATCGGGCGGTTACTCACCCATTCGGGCGCTAGATACCCTCTCGTCCCTCTAATCATCGTAACCACATGCGAATGCTCTCTCCCCATCATCTTGGCTAGCCCAAAATCTGATACCTTAGGACAAAAATTATCATCCAACAAGATGTTTTCAGGTTTAATGTCGCAATGTATAATCCTGTTTCGACACTGCTCATGAAAATATGCGATTCCTTGTGCAGTCGCAACCGCTATTTCAAAACGTGTTCGCCAATCAAGTAGATTAGCTGTCTGTTCTGAAGAGAATATCCATTTGTCTAACGACCCATTTATCATGTACTCATAAACTAGAAGCCTGTAATGTCACCAAAAAAACATTTATTCAAATCTGTTTGCTTGAAAACAGAGTAAAATGTTTTGTAAAAGTCTTCTAAGTCATACCGGTGTGAGTCTTCCGAGCAGTAACCACACAAGCGAACAAGGTTCATGTGATGCATTGAACCAATGGTATTGACTTCAGTGATGAACTCTCTCTCGCCATGAGATAATGCTCTGTCTAATCTCTTCACCGCGACTAGCGTTTCACCCGCTACTGTTCCTTTGTATACTGTCCCAAATCCACCTACCACATCATAAAACAAAGAAAATAAGATTTGAAACACTTCTAAGTTAAAACTTGTTATATGATGATTGTTGATTCTGACCTGATCCAAGAAGTTGGGAGAAGTTGTTGGTACAGTTCTGGAGATCGCGGTAAGTGAAACTCACAGGAGAGTCACAAAGGATAAGAGAGTTCTTTGCGGCTCTCTTTAGTGTTCTCTTCCTATCTAAATTATAGTATAACAACATCCCAAGTAGTGCCACAAGCACAAGCATCCCCACAACTATAGGAATCACCAGAACCTTTTGTCTTAATCCGTGGCTCTTACGCGATTTAGAATCATTATTATTCGAATTTGAGGGATAAGATTCATTAGCTCTAGTCTTCACGAAAAGGGTTGAGCCAGGATCTCGAAACCCGCCAAAATTCAGACTCTTTAAAATCCAACAATAAGGCTTCTCATCATCTAAACCATAAACTGAAGCTACACACTTGCAATCTGACAAACACATCTCACCGCATTTCCTCACGTTGCTGATATCGCTGATATTTTCGATGACAGAACGTTCTGAAAAATAGTAGTTGGTCTCTTGGACCGTCGAGATCTTGAAGCTACCGTTACGATTAATGTTGCTTTCACATTCTTGGACCAAAGATGAGTTGTCTGAACAGAGTTTAGCGTTTTCTTGATCAGGAAGTTTGACCGAACCGGGCAAACATAAACAGTCAGCGTTTTTCTTGGTTCGGTCCAAATTGCAAACTCCGTTACCGCAAATCCCAGCTATGTCACACGGGTTTGATACAGCTGCCCATTCAGGGACCCATTGGCTTGAACCGTTCATGTCGTTGTCCCATCGGTATAACCGGAGATTACCGTTGTTCTCTAATACCAATCTCCGCAGAACCGGATTTTTTGTTAACCCTAAATTACTACTGTTGTTGTAATTCCGGTTATCATCTACCGGGTTCTTGTAGACGTACACTGCTCCTATTGAGGATTCTCCATAAACGATCTTGAAGCTTCCGGTATCGTCAAGAACTGCGGTAACATCTCCTGTAACATTAGATATATCTGGTCCGGACCAGTACGAGTAGTTTGCGTGAGGGTCAAGATTGATGTTGTAGGTTAGGCCGAGGCTAAGTGAAGTGTGTTGCTGCAGCATTTTCAGGGAGTAATGGCCATGGCGCGACGGTGAAGGGTTAGAGGTTAGTTCTAAGGAAACGGTTAAGGGTTGGTTTGGGAGGAGAGTGTCGGAAGGTTGCGAAAAGCTTTGCCAAATGGTTGGACCAGCAGTAACTTCTGTTCCAAGGAGGAGGAAGTTTCCAGATTCGGACATAACCGCTGATTCAACACCATGGTTTGACGTGTTTGAGGTCCAGACGACAGTGTTTTGGTCGGAGAGTACGAGGTTTCCCGTGGCTTCTAGCTCCAACACGGCTTCTTTTGTGACTGGGGAGTTTCTATATTTTAGATATTTATATTTTTGAGTAAAAATAATGTGGAAAATTTCTGATCATAGGGAAATCAAACGTTGGTACTAAAGAAATTATTTGAGCTTAACATAAAATTTGTATATATTTACTACTAATATAGATTGCTTCAATAACTAAATATCAAAGGATTATGTGTACCTGTTGGGAGACCAGACGATGGTTGGATCACCAGGAAGTTGTGCGAACCAAATGCTCAGTAAGAATCGGTCGGTTGGCTTAAACCGAGTAAACCCGATTGCAAAAGTACCGTTAGCAGAAACCCATGCCCGGTTCGGTTCACTAGCTTTTAGCTTTGAACCCAAACCGATGTGCGGTTCAGTGGCCAAGCTAACTAAGAAGAAGCAAAAGAATGAGAAGAGACCAACAGAAGGAAAATAAAAATGAAATGAAGACATAGTAGAATCTTGTAACAAAAGAGAATGAGGCTAAAAAATCGGTATACCATGTGGTTTAGTAATCTTTATATATCACTCACTTATATAATTTGAACGCATTTAGAGAGATGGTTCGGTGGGAGAACTCTGAAGAATGAGATTGTGGCACGTGTTTTTATGGTTGAACTAGATTTTCACAAAAGGTCTTCGTTTTTGTAAATGGTCGGCTCTGAATAATTGACGATGTTGGATATATTGGATATGGCGGCACCTGTTTTGTGCCTTTTTGTATTTTTTTATTAATATTTAATAGGATGAAAACTCCAGCTATAGTCGAAGATGTAACAATTAACTTTATTTTTCACACCAATATATGATCTATAATTTGTGAAATGTGTGTTCATGGTACGTAAGATAATATAGTGTCGCATAAATCAACATAAATCAGCACAAATCAACTAATGTTTATGCGTTCCCCATTACTATTACTCTACATACTCTTTTCATATTCAAAAGTTTAAATGATGGCAACAAATTAAATGAAATCATCAAACTATTTTTATTTGGCTAGCCAAAATGGTACATCATTTTAGATCCATTAGAAAAATCGATTGAATGAGTTATTTGACGACTATACTCATTTTGAAGGGATTATTTGGATCAATCCTTGTTTATGAAGCAAATAACAAATAAATGAACTAGTGCATGCATGTTAAACCGTTCATAGCTCAATTAGATTAGATATTTTAGACTAATCCTTTGTCTAAATATATATAATGATTTTTTTTTTTTGAACACGATATATATATATATATATAG
>Ga0041059_1002663_pt1 | contig 13095 bp, 12 predicted proteins | sample AraColnosormetaG_FD_56232 | JGI IMG/M metagenome (GOLD analysis project Ga0041059, IMG submission 56232) | Arabidopsis roots microbial communities from North Carolina, USA - Col MF nosort | ecosystem: Host-associated > Plants > Roots > Unclassified | place: USA: North Carolina | collected... | reverse complement strand
TAATCGATTATGTGAGAGCCAAATTTTTTTAAAACAAATAAACAAATTATCATATTGTCAACATACACATACTATAATCTACTCATACATTTTTTATATCTCGAAGTTATTTTAGAGAAAAATTATTTGATCTTCGGTTGAAAGATAAATTATTTTTAGAGAAAATAAACCTCTCTTTATTATATAAGATAACTCTCTTTATTGATGTTTTGAGAGTTCTCTCAAAACTAAACAAGTTTTCTCTTTTTTCTTATTATTACAACTCAACCAAGGAGATGATTAATATAAGAGTCGTCAAGTACCGCTTGATCCCATTCTTGTCACAGAATCCTTGGAACTCTTGTGAGGTGAACTCCCCTCCTCTATCTGTACGCATTGTCATGATTTCGTTTTCAAGATCCTTTTCGACAAGAGCTTTAAACGACTTTCGTTTTTCAAACGCCTCACTTTTCTCTTTTTAGTAGAATCGTCCTCATGTATCTTGTGTAATCGTCAATGATTACAAAGATATACCTGATAAAAGTAAGGTAACTAGTGTTATAGGGCCGCACAAGTCCGCATAAAGTAGTTCCAACGTTCGTGTGGACCGGTATTGTGTAGCTTTCGAAAACGATTGATGAGTTTGTTTTTCAACCAAACATGACCTGCAGAGTTTCTTCTCACAATTAATCTTGGGTATGCCGTGAACTATCTCACGAGTTGACATAGTCTTGACTGTTCTGAAGCTTATATAACCAAGTCTTGCATGCCATCTCCATGTTTCTTCTTCGATCGTTGAGTGCAAGCAAACCGACTTTCCAATGTTGAGATTGATCTTTGGTTCTCGTAATGTTAGGTGGTTGTGTCTTATTCTAACATCCTAACCTGTTAAGTTGTTTTTCCCAAGCTTAGTGTGTTACTCTTTAGCTCTGGATGAAGTAGATATCGGTTAAGAGTTTTTTGTTCTCTAATTTTTCCTTTGAAGAGAATTGACCTTTTACCGTCGATGTTAACACAAGGTCCATCTCCAAATTTCACCTTCTGTTTGACGTTTTTGTTTAGCTCCGAGAAGAATGGTCTAACTTCGTTTAGCTCACCATTATCTTAGTACTATATTTCATCTTCTGCTTTTTCTTTCTTGTACTCTTTTGGCAATATATTTTTTTCATTAGGAAACAAAAATTCATGCATGTAGAGATCCGCATCCGATTCTTGTGTTTCAACCTTGTTTACCTCTTGAAATTTATGTTTTCTCTCAAGACACACCGAAGCAAAGTGTCCCATTTTAACACATCAAAAACACAACACATCGGGTTGATCCGTCTTTTCCTTTGATCGATCTTGTATGTTGAATCTGCCACGGCTTTCTTTGTAGCCTATCTTGTGAATTCATACTTGAGAAAAGTAGGTTTCCCAAAGTCTCAATGTTACCTTCCTCGTCAAGTATACGCTCCTCGTAAGTTTTTATTCGTCCCACTATATCTTTGAAATGGCTTTGTTGAGATCTAAGATTTATTCAAGTGATGCTATGATTTGAATATACTTGGCTCGTGGTAGACTATTAAGGAGCTTCTTCACTAACTTTGTTTCATCGATTGACTTCCCTAGGTGATGTAGGAGAGATTTAGCAGTTTTAATTTTTTTTATACTTCCTTATTTCAAACTTACTACTTTGCATAGAGTTTTCTAATTTATGTTTTGGTTTCTACTCTATATATAGAGAGACCCTAAGTTATTTTCTAGACACGTTTTATCATTCTAATTAATAAAGTCATAGATTTTTTCTCTAATCTGGTGGATTTTTAAAGTTTCAACCCTTCAAGTTTGATGCTTCCGAACTTGATTTCTATCTAGGCATAGTGCTTGCTATTCCAAGGGATTCCAACTGCATCAAGTGGTATCAGAGCATGCTTTCTATAGTCTCTTTTCAAGCTTGATCAACTATGGCAGATCAATCATTGACGAAAGCAGACCTTCAGGACTTGATCAAGGCTGTTACCATGGCTCTAACTGCTATGACCAATCATATGGTGATTCCATGATTAGAGTTGAGCGAAGGAATTGACAGAATAATCATGATTACCGTGTATAGGCTGACATTCCATTGTTCTATGGTACTATTGGAGTTTAGGATTTTCTACATTGGCAAATCAACGTTTATAGGTTATTTGAAGTTATGGGCGTCCCTGAAAACAAGCAAGTTAAGATGGTAGCAATCAGATTAAAGAATATTGCTGCTATGTGGTGGGATAAACTTGTTGTTCAGATACAAAGACAAATAAAAGGGGCGGTGAGGACATGGAGGCGTATGAAACAGCTCATAATGGAAAGGTTCTTGTTGGAGGACTATGAACAGATTCTCTATAATATGTATACTGAATATGTTCAAGGAAAAAGGACCGTGAAAAAGTATACTGTGGAGTTCCTGCGATTTTCTTAGCCTAATGATCTAGGGGAGACAGAAAATCAGAAAGTGGCAAGGTACATCAGTGGATTAAAGAGTTCTATACAGAAGAAGATGGGCTTGCAAATTGTGTGGACTCTGCAAGAAACTTCTGTTCTAGCTTTGAAAGTTGAGTTAATGGAAAAATCGTCCCGTAATTTTACTTAGTTTAGAAGATACTCACCCCCAAAATAATTGTGAAGCAACAAGAGATAAGGAGAAGACTATAGTGACAAGGGATGCTAACATTGGTAACAAAGGATCTGATAGTTCTAACAATGGTTATAATAATGCTCAGAAGAAAAAAAAAAACATCAATCTAGAAGCAAAATAACACTTATGTGAGACCATCCATCGATAAGTGTTTCCGTTGTCAAGGACAAGGACGCAAATCGAATGTTTGTCCTAGTAGGAGAACTGTAGCTTTTCTAGAGGGAGAAGAAGAACTTGAAGAGGCAGATGAGTATGCATGGGTTGAATTTGGTGAAGAAGAATCAAATGAGATGATAAATTTTGTACTTCAAAGGATCTTATTATCATCTAAGGAAGAATTTGTTTAGAACACGATAATATATTAACGACAAAGTGTGTAACTTGATTGTGGATAATGGTAGCAGTGAAAACTTAGTTTCTCAGAAACTGGTGGAATTCATGAAGTTACCAACAACGTTACATGAAAAGCCATATTCCTTAGGATGGGTTAGTAAAGGCTCTCAATTTCGTGTATCACTGTCTTATAAAGTTCCAATCTCCATTGGTAAGCATTACATAGAAGAGGTTCTTTGTGATGTTCTCAACTTGGATGTTTGTCACATCATATTTGGTCGTCCTTGGCAATACGATAATGATATTACGTATCGAGGAAAGGACAACGTTTTAATGTTTACATGGAATGGACAAAAGATCACTATGGCTCCTGTTTCACACTTTGATCAGAATCTAGTGAAGAAAAATTCTAACTTCTTGATTGTGACACAAAGTGAAAAAGAGCTTGATGAAGCAATTAAGGAAACTCAATGTATATGTCTAGTGGTGATTAAAGGCTGATGAGTGCTATAAAAGAAGACAAAACAATTCCAACAGATATACTAGAAGTCCTAAAAGATTTCAAGGAATTGATTGCAGATGAGCTACCATAGGAATTGCCTCCTATGTGCAACATTGAGCATCATATTGATCTTATTCCGAGATCAAGATTACCGAATCTTCTTCGTTACCGTATGAGTCCTAAGGGCAAAAGAGATATTGAGGGAATAAATTAAAGATCTGCTGAAGAAATGGTTCATTCATGAGAGTATGAATCCTTGGGCCAGTACTAGTCCACCTTGTTCCTAAGAAAGGTAATCAATGGCGGATGTGTGTAGATAGTAGAGCCATAAACAAAATAACTATCAAGTATCATTTCCCAATTCCTCGATTGGACTACAACTTGACGAGTTAAGTGGTTCTAAGGTCTTTTCCAAGATAGATCTTCACAATGGATACAATCATATACGAATTAGACATGGGGATGAATAGAAGACAGCTTGCAAGAGAAAAGATGGACTGTACGAGTGGCTGGTAATGCCCTTTGGACTGTCAAAAGCCCCTAATACCTTCATGCGACTTATGAATCAAATTCTTTGTCCGTTTACAGGTTCTTTTGTAATGGTTTATTTCGATGATCTCTGATTTATTGTAAAACCAAAGAAGAATATTTGGAGCATGTGAGACATGTGTTAAAGGTTTTAGAAGGGAATAAATTGTACATCAATCCGAAAAGTGTACATTCACTAATAAGTTATTATTTTTGGGCTTTGTTGTTGGAAAAGATAAAGTAAAAGCAATTAGGGATTGGCCTGCCCAAAAATCAGTCTGTGAGGTACACAGCTTTCATGGTTTTGCTACCTTCTATAGGAGATTTATAAGAGATTTTAGTACTATTACTTCTCCTATTACTGAGTGTTTGAAGAAAGGAACGTCTCATTGGGGTTTCAAGTAAGAGAAAAGTTTTGATTTATTTAAAAGAAGCTTTGTACTTCACCAGTTCTAGCATTACACGATTTTGATAAAGTGTTTCAAGTTGAATGTGATGCTAGTGGAGTGGGAGTACGGGTTGTCCTGCCCTAAGAAAAATGACTAGTGGCTTTTTTCAGTGAGAAATTGAGTGAAGCTTGACAGAAATGGAGTACCTATGATCAAAACTTCTATACAGTATTTAGAGCTCTAAGGCAGTGGGAGCATTATTTGATTCAGAGAGAGTTCATTTTCTTCACTGACCACCAAGCTTTGAAGTTTTTTCACAGCCAAAAGGTGATAAACAAAATGCACGCTCGTTGGATAAGTTTTCTGCAGAAATTCCCTTTTATAATCGAGCATAAGTCAGGCGCACCTAATAAGGTGACACATGCATTGAGTAGGAGAGCGTCATTGCTACTTACTTTAACACAAGAGATTTTGGGCTTTGAGTTTATGAAGGAGTTGTATGAAAATGATGTTGAATTCAAGGAACTTTGGGCCAAGTGCAACGAGAAGCATCCTTCTGCATAGTTTCATGTCCGAGAAGGCTACTTGTTCAAAGGAGATCGATTGTGCATTTCTTGCTCATCACTAAGAGAGAAGTTGATCCAAGATTCTCATGGGGGTGGTATTAGTGGGCATTTACGTAGAAACATTGCTAATATGGGAGAGATATATTTTGGCTACATTTGAGAAGAGACGATGGAGCTATTGTCAAAAGGTGTTATACATGTCTGAAGTCAAAACGTCAATCTCAAAATATTGGTCTCTGTATGCTTTTACCTCTTCTTGATGGTATTTGGCAAGATTTAGCTATGGATTTTGTGTTAGGATTGCCATGTACACAACGGCGTGTGGATTCTCTATTTGTGGTAGTTAACAGATTTTCCAAGATGACACATTTTATTGCATGCAAGAAGACCGCTGATGCATCCAACATGGCCAAGCTGTTTTTCAAGGAAGTGTTGCGCCTTCAAGGGGTTCCTAGTCGATCACTTTGGATAGGGACATAAAGTTTCTAAGTCATTTCTTAATTACTCTATGGAGGATGTTTAGAACAGCTCTTAACCAAAGTTCTATAGCTCATCCGCAAACCGACGGGCAAACCGAAGTAACAAATAGAACCTTGAGAAATATGGTTTGAAGTATCTGCGGGGATAAACCAAAGCAATGGGATTTAGCTTTGCCTCAAATAGAATTTGCTTACAATAGTGCTGAACATTCTATGATAGGGAAATCATCTTTCTCTCTAGTGTATACTTCTGTTCCTAAGCATGTGGTTGATTTGGTTAAATTACCAAAGGCTCATGGGGTAAGTGCATCAGCTGAAATTATGGCTGAAGAGATTTTAGTTGTTAAGGAAGTTGTCAAGACTAAGTTAGAGACTACAAGGAAAAAGAACAAGGTCCCTGCTGATAAACGTCGGAGATTCAAAGTTTTCAAATACGGTGATGATGTGATGGTGTTCCTCCGTAAAGAGAGATTTCCAGTTGGTACTACAACAAGCTGAAGCCTCGCAAGTATGGCATGTTCAAGTTGTCGCGGAAGATCAATGATAATGCTTATATTGTGGCTCTCTCGGAATCGATGAACATTTCCAATATCTTCAATGTAGCTGACATTCATGAGTATTGTGCAGACGGGGACAAGTTCTTTAGAGAGGAGAGATTTAGCAGTTTTACATTTCTTTTGATAATTCCTATTTCAAGTTTTTTATTTTATGTTTTGGTTTGTTCTCTATATAGAGACCCTAAGTTATTTGTTAGACACGTTTTTTATCATTCTAATTAATAAAAGTAGAGAGTTTTTCTAATGTAGTGGATTTCTAGAGTTTTAACCCTTCAAGTTCGACGCTTGCTATTCTTAGAGATTCTGATTGCGTCATTAGGACTGCGGACTTTGATGCTAGTTCTGATATCCTTCATGCAAAGGTACCCACCATCTACGAGTCCTTCATCTTTACTTGTTTGAATTCATACATTAGTGTTTGCAGCCTTGCTTCTTCAACTCGATCAACTCCGAGATTTCTAGATTTGATTGAGTCCCAAATCCCTTTAGAAGAAACTTGTTCACCTATTTGTAAGATTAGAATCTTCGAGATGGATTGGAACAACAAAGAAATTGCGATATCGTTTTGTGGAGTCTGCTAAACCGCGTTCAACTATGCCCATGCCCCACAACTTATTAACCCGTAGTAAGACCTTCATCCTCATGGCACAAACTGTATAGTTTGGCAAGGTTAGCATAGGGCATTAGATGGCTGTCTGGACAAGATCCTTCTGTTGTGGTGGTTAGTCGATGTCGTCCATGGCTCGATTACGTCTCTGCTGTGTTCTTCAAGATTCCATACTTGACTCCTTCAAGTTGATCGAAACCGCTCTGATACCAAACAAAGAAGATTCGAACAAACTTATATAAAGAATTACTCTCGTTTTTGATCTTTAGAAACTCTCTCAAAACTAAACAAGCTCTATCACTTCTCTTATGGTTACAACTTAACCAAAAGATGTATTTATAGAAGACACAACTTTGCTAATCCTATTACAATTAGGTTTAGATAACTCTTAAAACTAATATATTTCCTTAAGCCTTATCTTATACTTTAACCGACTTATTAAAGCTATTGTAGGCCTTAAGTTAACTTGAAAGATTACTCAACATGAATTATATGTGACAGAGTCAAGGTTTCACTGAAATAGTACAATGCATGATGTCTACCACTATTAAGGGTTCATGGAATAAAAAAATGGAAAGATTATTTTGAAACTATTTATTCCATAAAACTTATACAAACAATGGTAGAATAGACATATATATTCCAAACCATCTTATTAGCCTCACTCCACTCTAGTTTTAGATCACTACTAAAGTTATAAATTACACAATGAGGTGTTTTAATTTTTTTCTCAACCTACGAAGACACAACTTCTTGATATCTTCGAGCATACTAATCAAAAAATATAGCCTCCCATGTAAACTCCAGTATAACTATAATCCCCTGAGCCACACGACGGGGCCTCAATTCCGCTGTCTGGAAACTTCTCATCAATATCCGCAGCTGTTCCCTGTCCTGAGCCACCACCAAAGCTATGCGGATCATCCTCGTCTAGATTCCACAAGCTGCCCCACAAGTGACCTTCATCGATCATAGAGTGGTCGGATGAGGTTGTTGCTACACTTTGAGGCATATATAATTTGTCATCGAAGACACTTGTCGGGTAATACAAGGATGAAGCTATGTTATGATCGTTGTCGATATTCATGTGATCTTGGGACACTAGCTGAGACTGATGATTCTCAGATTGTGCTTGTGGTTGTGGTTTAAGATCCACTTGTTGTTGTTTCCGGGATAGAGATTTTTTTACTTTGTCTTGCTTCGAAGAAGATTTTTGGTTTTTCTTGTAATGTGTTCTCCAGTAGTTTTTTATTTCATTATCGGTTCGTCCTGGTAAATATCTTGCGATTGTAGACCACCTATATATATTTTGTGAAAATATGTAAGTTCTCATGAAAGGATTGATTACAAAAACTAAACATAGGTATACACTAGTACAAATGTATGATAATAAAGAGTTGAGACTCATGAAGAATAGTTTAGACTATGATATTTTAGTTAAACTTTGGAGTAATTGTATCTCTTTCTTTCATTGATATATAATATCAATCTATTATGTAGGTTTGAGCTTACCATTTACTAGAGAATATCAAGAAGAAAAAAAAGAGTAGCTTACTTGTTACCCCAAAGGGAATGAAGTTCAAGGATGATTCCTTCTTCTTGAGGAGTGATTTGTCCTCTCTTAAGCCCTGGCCTCAAGTAGTTCACCCACCTTAGTCTACAGCTTTTACCACTTCTATTCAACCCTAATTTTTAAATTCCATGAAAGGAAATGGAGCACTATAAATGGGTTTGACATATAACATGGATATAAAAAAAATAATGCAACTTGATGATCTTTATCTATATAATATATGAGTATGAATCTCTTAAATTTTAACATTATCTCGACGAAAATGCTCGAATAAAAAGGGTATAATATATGTAAAAATGTTCCCAAAACTTATGAAAGTCAACTCCTGAAAACAGAAAACAAGGAATCATAAAAGATCATCTTTTGATTATTCGAAAAACAATAAACCGTAAAACCTTTCCACCATGACATTGTCCTCTTTCTGTTTGTGAAAGTTTGAGACTGCTTCTAGATTATAAATAAATAAAAAAGAGACAAAGAAAAAGAATGAAAGAGCTTAATCAGGTCAACTATACCCCATATACACTTATATGATCTCACACTTATCTATATTAATCGTCATAAAAGCATGTGTTATTTAATTATATAGATGTATATATAACTATTATAATTAAATCTTACTTTCATTGAAAAAAAGACTCAAACAGAAAGAAGATCAAGATCTTTGGTATAATTTGGTGATTCGCTTACTAATATGTCTACGAGATTATAAAGATTAGATTAGTAAAACTTATGTGTTTTTAGAAGCCATGATTGAATCAAAATAGTTACCTGCACACTTAGCTACAGTGCTCCATCTTCCTTCACCATGCGAAGTAACATACTCTGCGAGAAGCTTGTCTTCTTCAAGTGTCCATGGTCCCTTCCTACATCCTTGTTGTTGATGTTGTTGTTGATAAATATCATGATCATGCTTTTGATGATGACCTTGAACTCCCCAATCAAGCATACTTGTTCAGTCTTAAATAGTTTTTCACTCACAAATCAATTCTACAACTTCTGTCTGTGTAAGACTGTTGCTTAATTTGCTCTTCTATGTTTATGTTTTCTATATCTTTGTCTCTGCTTGAACATGTGCGTGTGGATATAAATAGTATGTGGATCTCTATTATATGCTTGACAACAGTCACTTCTTACTTTTTGTGGGTGTTTTGATTCTAAATATTTTATTTCATGTACTTATAGACTCTATAGTTAACCATGTAGCATATGCATTATCATTAGCCTCGTCAATCATAATTTTTTTTTACTAGCTAGACTTCCTCAATCACGGAAACAATCTTGAGAAGCCACTATTCTTCGAACAAGTGTCGATACCATAATGAGAACCAGCTCATTATTTTCTTACCCAATTAGGATTCTACAAGTACCCTATTACCAAATCTATACATAGATCCGTACCATGAATTTATTCGTCATCACCAAAAAGAAAATATTCTTGAACAACAAGGTTTTGTCTTTGGACACTTAAAAAGTTTCTTATAGACATCATCACAGAGGCATAACTTTGTTCTGGATTCAGTTCTCGGCGGAAAATATATATTATAAAATATATTAGTGGGTTGTCTTTAAATTCTCGAAAGGAACTTATGAGCCACTAGAATCTCAACATCTGTGTAATAAAATAACGAAAAAAGAGGCATGCTTTAAGAGTAATTTGTGATTAGTTTACAAATATAAAAATATAATTATGCTCTAACTAATGGGCCTAATGAAGTGTATACTAAATCGGGCAATAAACAAATCAGAAAATGCCTTCCATACAATAAAGTAACGATGACTCACCTTGTATCCATGTGGCCTTTCGGCTGTACGTATCAACATTTATGGCAATGTTAGGGTTTTCTTGAATTAGTTAAACCAAGTAACCAAAGATTATACGATCTTCTGTCTTTTTTTAATCTGAATGTTTAAACATTTTTACGTTCAAGATTCGTACTTGAAAACTAGATTAAGATGTACGTGTAACTTTACATGAACCCCTAAAATTTTTAAATATTTAAGTTAATCACATAATAGATTCATTAGGAGGTTTATAAGATTACCTCTATTCATTGTTGCAGATAGTTTTTTTGTGAACGGATTACCTGAATTTTTAGGTTAGCAGATTTCTCTTACCTTGTCTATAAACTTAGTTTTTAACGTGTTGTGTTTTTTATATTCTTATGATGGTTTAAATATATATATTTATAGGTGGAGAGAGGACCTATTCCTCATTAGGATTTTTTTAAAATTAGATCTCATCAATCCATTACGATAGAGATTGATTAGAAAAAACTTCTTTATTACCAATTTAAATAATTACCAAATATGTTAAATAATAATATTATTCATAGAAAACAGATAACTATAAAATCATATAATAGGGAAAAAAATGTTAATTAATATTTCTTACATAAGATAGAGAAAAAAGTTCTCTTAACCCTGAACATTTCAACTTTGGAAATGAAATTTAAAAATGATCTTTGAAGACATGTTAAATTATCAGAATTATGACTCTTTTCTTTGTTTCTTATATACTTTTTTTTTAAATCTTTCTTGTGGTTTTGGTAATTTGTATTTAAGAATTTGTTTAATAAGAAATCTTTCACTTTACATTTCGAAGTAGAGTTTTTGGTCGATGCTATCAGATAAGCATCAAAGACAAAATCTTTAATGACGTTAGAAGTATGATAATTTTTGCTATTAAAGAGAAAAATATAAAAGTTCTATTCTGACAAAGACTCTACACGTATGGACAACATTTTTGCTATTTAACCATTTATGCACATCAATTATTTGGGGGAAACAAAAGCACTCTAAATTTGTTGCGCATGTCTTACTATAATTAAGTTAAGATAAGTAACCAAACCAATACATATTCATATTGAAAAAGAGAAGGTGTCTGCTGACATCAGCCATACAAAGGTTGAAATGGTTTAAAGTTTAAACGCAGTGGTATGAGGATGAATACCGGAGTTACGCAAGTTCTTACTTCTCTCAGTCAGTTTTTACTGCATTATTAATTTTTGTAATAGATTTTCGCTAGTGTATCATTAAATTGTTGAACCTTTAGTATTTATGAATGTATATTTATATGTGTATGTATGTATGTACGAGTTTGTTTCGAACAAGAATACAAGATCCACAACTCGAGAAAATTATTTGAACTACGAATCTTGAAAACAAACACTCCTTGAAAACTAAATGAAATTGCCAGGTTGTCTTACAATAAGATATATGCCCCAGATATACTTTATAATAAAATTAAAATATGTAAATTTTGTTTAAGATTATAAAGCTTCTAGAATGATTATTATGGTACATGGTGCTGGACCCATTTAGTAGTTCGTCACTTAGATTGCTTACTATTTTAGCACTCTATTTATGTGTAGATTATTAAACTTCTCCGACTATAATTGTTAGCAACATTTTTATTATTAGTTTGGTTTCTTTAAAATATATTACAGTCTGTTGGTCCACAATTTCTTCATATCAAAATATGCTATATAAATCAATTTTCGTGTGGATATTCGAATTCGTAATTTAAAAAGAAAATTCTTGAAATGTAATTATAAATAATTTATTTATAACAAAAAAGAATATTTGCAAAGAAAAACCGGCAAAGAATGAATCAATATAAGGAAAAGATCATGAGAGCTATACCCATTTATGATATTATGCATGTTTCAGATTGTCTTGTCAATCATGCGGATGACGAGATGATTAGGAGGATGAGTATATTTGTTTCTGATGGTTTCCATACGTAATCAAAATATTACATAGTTTACTACTTTACTTTTTCTTACTATTTAACTTGTTTCTAATTTTCAATGTTCAATCACAAGTCGATCGATGACTAAAAACTTTTCAAATTATTCTTTCATACATTTATCCGGTGTATTCTTAAGTTTTCTAAAATTTACAAGTCGGTAGACGACCAGTCAAGTACAAAATAAATCGAAAATTTATGATTTTTATCAACTAAAATAAAAATGGTTCAAATTAAACTAGTAAAAAATATGCTATAAAATCTAATTGATTAAAAGATATTAAATATATTTAATTTTGTATAAAAAAATAAAAACAACACTTAATTTGTAAAAAACACATTTAAGCTACAAATATATTGAAACAGAGGAATAAGACTTAAATAATTATTGTTACATCATGTGATTGTAGAGCTGGTCGACACCTCACACGTTTAAACAATTAGATGTTTCTCTCATATTCCATACGAGAAGGACCACAAGTTAATTAAATACAGTAGTGGTATAAAGTAAGAAAAATGAAATACTACATTTTGACTAAAATAGATTAAAAGACTTGAGGATCGAGATAGAGCAAAGACCCATTGAAAGAAGTTTGAAAACTTGTTGCTAACGTGTATATATAAGTCCAGCTACCTTACTATTACTAAAAGAAATATTCATTAATTATTTAGTCTTTTCTTAAACAATATAATTATCCAGTCTAATGCCCCAACTACTATTAAAGTATATAAAACATTAAAATTGTTAAACAAGAGAATGTTATTTAGTGTGTGAACAAGGCAAGGCTCCGGGTTTTTTTTTACATTTCACAAGGTTTTTGTACATTTGAATCATTGATGTGTCTTTCACTCTCATTTTTTTTTAATTGAATATACAATTTATTAAAACCCAACCAAAAAAAAACTGTTTTTACGGGCTGCATCTATTCGAGTTTTTAAAAAGGATTAGTTAATGAAAAATAATGTTTATGTACTTCTGGATGCAAATCATATTTGAAGTGCTCCATCATATACTTATACACGCATCCATGAAAGTCACTGATGGGGTGAGGGAGTTGTAATTATGTTAATGTTTTTGACTGTTTATTTATGTTAATGTTTAAACATTGTTATTCGACTAATCATTTGATTGATATATATATATATATATATATATATATATTATATATATTACT
>Ga0041059_1002662_pt1 | contig 13098 bp, 8 predicted proteins | sample AraColnosormetaG_FD_56232 | JGI IMG/M metagenome (GOLD analysis project Ga0041059, IMG submission 56232) | Arabidopsis roots microbial communities from North Carolina, USA - Col MF nosort | ecosystem: Host-associated > Plants > Roots > Unclassified | place: USA: North Carolina | collected 2013-09-02 | reverse complement strand
TCTTGATTGTTAGCATCACACCCATTTGGATTGACAACCTTCAGTACTACAACGACATGATAGTGCTTTAGGATTAATTGATCTTAAAAACCTATTATCATTTACAAATACTGAAGCATACAAGGATAGAAATGCTTAAAACAAGGTAGCAACAACAAGCAAAGGTTAAGATAAAAGCTACACAAAGATAGCTAGTAGAAATCAACAAAGAGTCCATGAGAGCTTGAGGGCCAGACCTAGATGGCAGCTTGGCACAAGGGATATCACAGGTTGTTGAAGAGTCATCTATCGACAAAGCGTTAGACGAGGCAATGGTCACAGTCATTAGACAAAGTGACGTTGAGAGACGGTCCCTAGCCGAGATACTCGTAGACACGGGAAGAGCTACATGAGTTAGCTCATCGGTAGAGAGATTGGTGACTATGGTACTATAGTCGGGTGTGGTTGGAGATAACAGAGTGAGAAAGAATTGGTAATCACCGCTCCTTGGAGACGGAATCATAATGCCTTTCTTTCTCAAAAGTCGAGTTTCTTGAATAAGATACTTAGGGTTGATGGTTGGCACTTGATACATCTTGAAATTCAGAGGAAACAAGGGTGGAATTGTGAAGAAGCTCCGGTAATCCTCTTTCCTTGGAAGCGGGATCATAATGCCGGTTTTCTTCGAGCTTAGCCTTTTAAAGTGGTGAATAACACCATCGTTTTCCTTACTGGGGAAAGACTTTGGGGACAGGTTGGATTCGCATATGGAAGTTGCAGTAGCTCTATGCGAAATCATGATCCAACACAGTGAGGTAAATGGGGTTGTGGGGTACTTAAGATCAGATAATGGCTTGCGGTAAGGGATTAGATAACATACGATCAGACTTTCGCGGTAAGGGATTAGATAACATACGATCAGACTTTTGCAATGAAACAAAAGAAACAATCGAGCTAATCTATCAACCAGGTTTCGTGAAAAATAATTGCAATCCCAATCTAAATCCATCACTACCATCACATGAAAGCGTCCACTGCTCTCTGTCAATGAGAATGAGTTCAATAAAATTGGCCTTCACATAACATAATTAAGATCAGACCTTGGCCTTAGAAGAGGTGGGCTTAATCCAGCAGAGATCCTCATGGGCTTCAAAAGGTTGGGTAATGGGCTGAAGGGAGAGCATAAATAACTTGGGCTAGGCCCAAAGCGAGAGACTCTTTTTTGAAGCTTTTTCTCTGTTTGTTTTTCTCTTATTGTAATAAAAGGTTTTAGCTTCTGAATTGGTTTTTAGCTCTATCACTTCTCTCCTTTGATGTTGCAGTTTAGATCCTCTTCACAGTCAGTCTTCTCTAGACTGAAAGACCTCAACTTATATCTTCCTGAACTTTATCCAAATTGATATATGATTAAGAACACCACCATCAAACCATGTCCTTGTTGCTTTAACGATTCACAGACCAAACACACTTTAATCCCTTTTCACTTCACCTCTTGTGAAAAATCTTTCACATATTTCTTTTTCACGGTGTCTCTTTCCATCCTCTTATGATTTTGTTTTGTCTAATCAATACGTGCCTTAATTTTCAAACTTTCCACTTGCTCCATACTTTTTCTTCGAAAATCCCTTATTTTCCTTGTTAGTAAAACCTTTTATCAAGCTCATCGAGGGGTAGCTTAGTTAAGTCAATATCTCTATCCTATTACTATGTCGTTTTAATCCTTAGATTGTTTATTTAAACTATGATGTCTCATCATTAGGTTTTTATCTTATGAAATATCAATTAATCAAAATTTTCTAAATCTCTCTATCTCTTCTTCTCCGCCATTAACCGCACATTTCTCTTCTTTCTGGTTAAGTTTATTCTTCGATAGGCTTCAGAACTTATCATCATCATCTTTTTATTTAGTCTCTCTTGTTCTCTGAAAACATTTATCGAAGGATCAATTAAACTTAACAATCATCTTCTTTCTCAATTTCTTCTGATACCTCATCTCTATCTTCTAATTCTCATCTTAATTCTGCTATTTCTTTGATAAGTCTATTTCGTGCTTATCAAGATTCATGTTTTGGATACAGTACTTCATCCACAAATAAAAGGAACGCTGATAAATCTGGTTTTATGGTTCCGAGTCACTAGAGAGGGTCTGGATTTATTGGGACTACTAATAACTTGGAAAGGATTGGTGGGAATGGAACGGTGAGGCTGAATCAAAGGATTTAATTTGTTGGGGGCTTGGAGCTTGGTAACTGATTCTTCAATTTAAGTTTGGGTATAGTGAGTAGACTTCAACTAAAATGCTTTTGCGAAAAGAATTTGGGATTGATTCGCATATTTAATAATGATATGTAAACATTGGAAGTTCGGGACTTAGTAGTGAGATTCCTTCATCATTTAATAATTTTGTGAACTTAGAAGAATTTTGGGCACTTGTTTATTGCCCTTGAGTTAAGGTTTTTTTTTCTAAATTAAGCAAAAATAAGTCACTTAACAAGAGAACATAAATGTGTCTGTAAAAACTTAAGTGCTGATTTGTTAATTTGTGATATATGTTCTTAGAGCAAATCCTACACTATGAGATGCTCTCTAATGATGTTACTTGTTCAGTGTCTAGGTTATCTACTTATCTCATTTAAATATAGGACTGAGCTATAGGTTTTAGATCGTTGGATACATAAAAGAGACTTTTCTGCTTTATCGAAAAACTATTTTGTAAACGCTGATAGAATGTTTTGACTGGTTTTGGTTTTGATTTATTTCTGTTTGTGCTTCTCGCTCTTTACACATGTATTTGATTGTATTCTGATGGTTCTGATCTCTTTAAAATAAGAATCGAGTTCCAAAAGCCTTACTGTGTTTGTTTACCTTATTAATTCTCCTATCTTCGTTTATTAGTGGATTCTTTATACTTTTAACTCACATGATTCTTTACCAACTTGTATGAAAGTGTTGGTAGTGCCACGAACAGGTTTTGCAAGTCTTTGAACTATTAATTTAATTCACTTTTTTTATCAAGGAACTAAGAGTTTTATTGTAATCAGAAACATGATCTGGTTCATCCTCTTATTTGTTTCTAATGATTAGAGCAAAGAACAAAGATTTGGTACTTTAATTGAAAAACTATAAAATTGATTACTCCATTTGGACTTGTTGCCGTCATGGACTTGTTGGGTTACTATCATTTTTGTCATTTATTTGGGCTGGTTGCCGTCATGGGCTTCTAGCAAGTGAAAATTTAATTAACTCAATAGATTAGTAACAATGAATTTTGTAACAAATAACTTGAGATGCCCGCTAAAAGGCTCTCCACGTGTTTTTCATTCTGAAGTTGCCTCGTCTTACCGTGGTCATTTCATTATGCGAAAAAGTCATGGTAAATAATCATTACATTTACCCACATTTCGATTCATTTATCTGATAGCAAATTATTTTAAATTTAAATTAATCTTGGATGCCTCATTAATATGCGTAATAGAGGAAGAGGAAACAAAGGGACGATCATCTTTTTTTTTGTAAACCCTAGTTTGCTTTCACTGGCTACTCTAACTTTTCTCTTCTCTTGTGTCATTTCTCAATATTGCTCTCACCACCGGCGATTTACTCGCCTCTCTCACAAATCCTCCATCTCTAACCTTGTCTTGATCATATTCTTTCCATCTCCGACGCTCTCTCTCGAACTGACCACCGTACCCTCTCAATCCAGTTTAAACGATCTGTCTCTCTCGTCATCACTCCATCTCCGACGTTTTCTCAGCCTTCTACTCCTTCATCTTTAAGGTAAGTGTGAGTTTTCGAAACCCAGATTTTCTTCTTTTCGATTATTAAGTTCTTATTTATTTTTCAAAGATAAATTTTGCATGTGGTTTCTTAATAAGAGGTATTTGTTTTGAAATATAAGATTTTTAATATTTGAATTTTGGAAGAGTTTGAGATCTTTTATAGAAACCTAGTGTACTTAAAAAAAAAACAATTTCTTTAAAAAAATTTCAGTTTAAACAACGATATTTTACCTTACTGTTTTTGTTTCTTTTTTCCCTACTAACTATACTCGTTTTCTCGATGTATCTTGTGCAAGATGATTCCTAACAGTGGTTCCGGCTCTGGAGGTTATGGATCTGATGGTTCTGGCTGTGGTGGATGTGGTAATGGTCGTGAAATTGGTGGACGTGGTAATGGCCGTGGAGATGGTCGCAGTGGTGACAGTGGAGATGGCCACGGTGGTGATCATGGAGATGACCGTGGAATTGGTGGTGGTTACCGTGGAAGAGGAAGAATTCTGGCCGCAGTTATGGGACGTGGCAGTGGCAATAGAAGGGGTAGCCATAGGAAAATCAACATTGACGCCTTGCTATCTCAAGAAGTAAGGACATTGATGCCGCTTCCCCACCCGGATAGACCAGATGGAACTTTGTGGTACGTATGAATGTCTTTCTTGTATATATATGAGATAAGAAAAGTGATTGTGTGCATGGTGTTATTAACTTGAGTAGGACAGAAAATATGATTTGGTTCACCGATTGAATATTCAAAGAACTTGTGAAATTGTATATAATTGTGTTCACTGATTTGGATCAAGATAATAATTGTGTTTTTAGTTTTTATATATATGACATAAGCAAATTGATTGTTTGTTATTTACTTAAGTAGACCAAAAATTGTGAATTGGTATACATTTACTTGAGTAGAGTAGAAAATGTGAGTAAAACAGAACTTGTGAGAGTGTTCTTTTTAACCCTAAACGACATTTTCTATATTTAACTAAATTTTTTTATGAAACAAAACTTATTTGTCTATTTGTGAAACAAAACTTATTTGTGTGTCTAATTTGTTAATTTTCTGGATTTAAGGTTTGGTGTCGATAATGGTCCTCACGTGCAGTTGTAGCTACAATAAGAAGACACTTTGATGGTCCATGGTTCAACATATCAACTTTTCCCCATCATGCTATACTCCAATGATGGGGGACTTCATTGTAAGTTTGATATATTTTTCCAAATACTTCATAAAACTTACTTTATCTTCTAATTTGTAAACTAAATTGTTTGTTCTCCTTTCGCAGAAATCTTTCTATTGGGATCCAATTCTTTGAATGATGTGTATCACCTCTAGTATCATGTAGTTGTTGTATGCTTTAGAGACATGATCTTTAAGGCTAAATCTTCAAGGAATAAACCTGATTGGATAAGTGCAGACACATGGGAGGCTATGTTGGAGTATTGGAGCATAAATGGAGCTAAGAAGAGAAGCAAGACAGCCTCTGCCAATCGACCCTCCTACCGTGACGGTTTGGGCCACATCGACACAAAGCAGGTGCTAGATCTTATGAACACTCCGAAACCTAATCATAAGTGAATCCAAATTTATTACATTTTTGTTATCTTGTTAATAAGTAAACGTATCCATAATGTGTTCTACAGGTTTTCTACAACGGCGAGGGAAGTTGTTGAGCCTTCTATGCTCCCAATCCTTAGGGAGACTCATCGTAAAGCGGATGGCACATACATGGATGAGAAGGCAAAGGCCTTGGATGAAGAAATTCAGAGACATTGCGACAAGATCATGCTCTATAAACTCTGATGATCCTTCTACTGATAGCACCAATTCCACAGTCCTGACTTGTCTTGACGAAGACGAGATATTCTACAAGATAAAAACTTTAATTATTCATGTGCTTAGAATTTGATAAATATGCTTAGAATATGATAATATTGATAAAACAGAATGGGCTTGAATGGTTTGAGATAAATATTGGTAAAACATAATTATTCACTTGGACTCATATTTATGTTTGACTGGTTATTAAAAGTACAATGTCGTTGATTCTCATCCTCCTCGCCCTTTGAAAACGGAAGAAAAATACAAAGAGTTATCACTTGACATGTTATTCCAGCATAGAGGGTCAAGCCGATTTTGGGATGATGCTAAATTGATAAAATATGTGGATCAAAGTGATCATGATTATATTCAACGCAACTATCTCTCAAAAACAAGTAAACCGGATCATCTTATTTGGAGTTAATTTTTCACGGTAACTATACAGTCCGCTCGGGCTATTGGTTACTAACTCATGACCCGTTAGACAGCATTCCTACAATGGATAAACCCCATGGTTCAGTGGAACTAAAAATCAAAATCTGGAACTTGCCAATCATGCCAAAGCTAAAACATTTTCTATGGCGAATACTGTCTAGAGGTATACCAACAATGGAACGCCTAACCACGAGGGGAATGCGCATAGACCCTGGATGCCCACGATGTCGAAGAGAGAATGAATCAATAAATTACACACTTTTCATTTTTCCTTTTGCAACAATGGCTTGTCGTCTAGCTGATTCACAAATCTATGGGAGCACCTTAATTTCTGACAACATTGAAGACAACATTTCAAAAATCCTACTACTTCTCCAAAATAACACGATAACAGATTCTCAGAAACTTATTCCATTCTGGTTGCTTTAGAAAATCTGGAAAGCACGAAACAACGTGGTGTTTAACAATTTTAGAGAAAGTCCATCAATAACAGTGCTAAGGGCTCAGGCTGAAACGAAAGAATTGTTTAACGCTACTCAAACTCAAGTCCCAAGAAGATAACATAAGCGAAAGAATGCAACAAAGAATACTACATGGATAAATCCACAGATGCCATACATAAAATGCAATTTCGATGTTAGTTTTAATGTGAAGGACCTAAAGGCAACAGGAGGTTGGATTCTCATAAACCACAATGGGACACCTGAACATTGGGGCTCGATGATACTAGACCATACAAGCACACCGCTAGAGGCAGAAACAAAGGCGTTATTGGCAACACTTCGACAAACTTGGATTTGAGGCTATATACCTGTCATCATGGAAGGAGATTGTCAAACTTTGATAAACCTAGTTACTAACTCTACTTCCCATTGTTCGTTAGCGAATCTACTAACAACTATTCAGTTTTGGGCAGCAAAATTCTATAGCATCCAGTATAAATTCATCAAGAAGGAGGGTAATAAGATAGAGCATGATTTGGCAAAATTTTGTTGTATTTCATCTTGCTTTTATTCTAATTCTGGAACTCATTCCTAGTTGGCTTCACCAACATCCCTGTAACAACTCTATTTAATCAATGAAATTGCTTTGACATAAAAAAAAAAGGGGTATTGTTGTTGATTGGTTTTCTTGAGAAGTGATTAAAAATTATAGCTCAAATATTTCACTAGTTAAACAACGTTCATATACTTTTGCCCATTTATTGGGTTCCTTGTGTATAATTATTGAGCATTTGTTTGTTTTTGAATGATTGTGCTATTTTATCGTATTACAATTAAGTGATTTAAAAACTGAAGTTGTTTATATGGTGCAAACCTATTCTGATTGATGTCTTTGATTTCTTACACGTTCTAACACCTCAAAATAGAAGAATATTTGGTGTTGGAGGAATTAGTACATGCGAGCGAGGTGAAAGCTCAGTAACTGGTGCTTTGGGTAGAATCACTCTTGAACGTCAAGTCATAACCTTGCAAGAGCAGCTAGCATCTATTTTGAAGTCCATGAAACAATACATGGCAAATGGTGCATCAAACTTTGCCTTGACACAGCGAAGACAAGAAACTGACGCTTCGGTAACCATTCCAGAATGTGCTAACAACAACATGGAGACTCAAGATGCTGATCATGACCAAGATGGAGTTGACATCGACCCACCTATCTTGATCCTGATGGTGAGGAGTATGAAGATGTGCTGGGTTTTAAGTCTTGTACTCTCTTTTGGATTACTTTCCTTCTCTTTTTATGCTTTTGAGACTTGTTTAATTAAGCTTTTCATCCAATTAAGGTTTGAAGACTTGAACGATTTAGCTTTTCACTTACGGTTTCAAGACTTAAATGTATGTAAATATTATTGTATTTTGATGTTTGATATTATTCTATTATAATGAATTAAAATTTTACTTTATGTGTGAATGATGCATTTTTATTTTGCCTCAGGCTTTTACCTGAAAGATAACACGACTACTTCAAGTGCACAACCAATCGGAGTAATATTTTAGGATCAAATCCACATGGAGTGTAGCTCAAGGTAGAATTCAAGTTAGACGACCTGGCCAAGACAAACAAAAGAGGGGGTTTGGAGTATGCAATGCAAATAAGTAAAGAGTGCAATGAATGTAAAAGAATGCAATGAAGAAAACAATGAAAGAAAGCAATGGGAAAGCGAGTGTAAGCGATAAGATGAAGGCATTAGGTTCTCTAGGGTTTCTTCGGGTATCTTGGTTCTACAATAAAAGGTTAGAATCAAGTTTAGGTGATAAGATGGTTAGGTTTGTTTTCTTCCAAGTTCTCGGACATACGAAACTCATTCATGTTTGGCTAACCTTATGGTGTATAGGCCGAGAACCAACTAATCTCCTTATACTCCGTTACTCAACTAACCCTATGGTGACTAGGCTGAGAGCAAGCAACGACACATAGATTGACACATTAAGTTCAATTTTCACTCTAGTCCATAAAGCCCTATAACTCAACTATCGCATGTTATAACACCATATTCATTCATTGTTAGGTTAAAACGAATTACACAAGATTCTACCAAGTATAAAACGCCTAAGATAATGTACTAGGTGGCGTGCTGGACATACATGCATTAAGATCAAACTCAACTAGAAAGAATAGTGTAAACGATCAAATAAAACCATAGAAATCGCCAACGTAAACAAGATCTAATATCCCCATGAATCCCCTTCGAAACCCCATCAAACCCAAAAAGAGATCTACTCACACATACTCAAAGAACACAACATCATATGAATAAGAGATTGCATATAAGAATATGGGTTTTGTAAAAGGGGTTAGAGATCTTCTTTGGAAATCCAAAGGTTATGATTCTTCTTCCTTTAACAAGTAGAGAATAGAGAAGAGAAGAAGAGAAAAGAGAAAGCAATGAAGACAAAAATGAGGATCTTCAAGGGACGATGACTTGGTAGCTTGGATCGACGAGGTGGAAATCCAATGGACTTGAGAGTCTTGTCGAAGGTGGCGACAAAGGGAGGCTGCTCTATTTCGTGGTGGAGATAAGATTTTCCCGAATCTTAGTTTTGTGTCGATCGACACTCGATTGATCTCGAACTAAATTCGTCCTTCAGATTAGTTTATTCAGTTTTTTCTCCATAATGCCTCCTTATCTCCTTTCTTGTCCCATTCGTCTAAGTATCTGAAAAGACTCTAAAAAGAACTATAAAAATAACAAAAAGACTCTTAAACCTATACCTAAATCATAGCTAAAAACAGTACAAATAGAGGTATATCAAATCCCCTAGGTTTAGCTTTTGCTTGCCCTCAAGCAAAACACAAAAGCCGAACCCGTGGAAAAGGTTTGAGTATTTTTAAATTATAATAATATATATATTAAGATATTTATTCCAAAAAAAGAAAAAAAAATTAAATATGTAAATTTTTCAAAAAACATATGTGGAATAGAATAAATTTATATTCTTATTTTGTTAATCTTTTTCTTTTTTAACAAAAAAAACACATAGTAACAAAAAAGTATGTTCGATTTACCATATATTTTTCAGTATAAATAATAACATGATGCATCTCATTCTATCATAATTTTCTAAGTATATAGCAGAAACAGTTAGGGTTGGTCACTATTATTGATTAATATAAATATTAATTGAGTCGTCGGTAACAGTTAGGGTTGGTTACTTTTCTTAATGGCGCCTCTTTCTTTTTTTTTTCATCGCTTTTGCCATTATGGGCACTTCTCTCTTAGTCGCGTTGTTTCTGCTCAATCTATTCGATGAGCCGTAAAACATATGTTTTTGTATGATGTTATAGATGATCTAATGTTGTTTACGTAGAAGTTTATGCTCTTTCATATCAGTTATAAATCGTTTGACCTTGATTGAGGTAAATTTTGGGTTTAAAGAAGAAGGATCGACGATAAGCACACATGTTTTATTAGCTATACACTTCGCTAGTAATGTTCAATTTGGTAGCATTAAGAATTTTGGTTTGAACAATTTCTAATTGTGTGGATCTTAAATCGAGTATATGTCTGAAATTGTCAACAATTGAGTGCATGTGGTGGCTATGCTGGTCTTAAATTGCACAAATCTTAGAAAAACATAGGCAATGATTAGGTCTTTGAGGTTACATGCGATTTGGTGGGAAACAAATTGTGTAGTACTTTAAAATAAATTATTTTAAATTGTTATTCAGCGGTTCTAACGAATGCAGCATTAACTGTTTTTGTCCTAGAAGTGTCACAAGCTAATAAATCTTGGGAAGTGATCGTGTTAGGAAGCTTTCCTGGCCAATATAGTTAAATTGTTTGTGTTATAGGACAAGTGGATGTAGTTATGGATAATGAGGCAACTTTCGTATTTTTTTTTTAACTTAGGTTGCATATACTTCGGTTGGATGGTATCTAATCAGTGAAAAGGTAAGAAGACTTGTGTTGAAATTGGGAAATAGTTGTTCTTCTTTGAATATGAATTTCAATATAAAAAAATTAAAATTGGAAAGGCGTATAAAAGGTAATAAATTTAATTGATGTAGTTTCCTTGCATTGCATTATGAACAATTGACTTCAAAAATTTAGGATACAAAGAGGGTTGATTTCCATATAAAAATGACGGAGAAAGAAAGAAACTCGGTTAACACTATAAGACAAACTTGGATTATCAAATATGGCAAAGGAAAGTGAGAAAATAGTCATGACATGACCTCTTTATGGCAACGTGTCACTACAAGAAAACAGACGATTACCAACTACAATGGAAGTCGTAAACGGAAGTTATGCGACTATTAGACGACTAAACACCATAGTCTTATATACATAATCGCTAAGTACCGTAGTCGTATATGAGTCGTAAGTTTACGACTAACATACGACTGTTACACAGTCGGCAAAAAATAGTCGTTGATTAGTCATACTATTTGGAGACCATATGGCGACTATTGTATGATCAATTAAACTGTATATGGGGTATGATTCTTGTAGTCGTAATATTCTGGTAATTTTATTGACGACTACTTGGCGACTATCTTACGATCAATTGTACTGAATTGTGGGCACTATTCTGTTTGTCGTATCGTAGTCACTTAATTGTTAACGACTAATTTACGACGCTTGTACGATCACTTAACGACTTAGTGAAGCTTTTAGCTAATAGTCGATAATCTTGGTGACTATGTTATGACTATAATACGACTATGTTGCGACTATATTACGACGACTTTACGACGACGTTTTGTTTCCGAATAAGAATTTGGTCGTATCTTGATTTTTTGTTGGTTGGTCATCGATTCTGTGAATTCGGTTTGTTTGTTGTTTGAAATACTACAAAGTATAAAAAAAGACATTTATTATTGAAAATCCTATCAAATACATAAAACATAACTTACACTTAATGTTCAAAGTTCTAAACACACACACACATAATTGTTCAAAGTTCAAAGTTCAAGGGAAAAGGGACTGAAATCTAAACCTATTGATCATTCTGTGGAGTATCTGGTAGAGGCTCTGTGGATGTCGAAGATTGAGAGGCAATGAAGTTAAGGAATTGCAGATCTGTTTGTCGGGGATACTTCTCCACTAAGGACAAGTGTTTGAGCTTGTTCTTTTGCTCAGCCGTGACTCGGGCTATCTCAGTTTCACGCGCAGCAATCTCAGAATCTCGCTTCTCATTGTAGGCAGCCTGCTCTTCAATCTTGCGTTGCGCTTCCTTCAGCCGTTCTTCTAAATCTAGAAAGGATGATGATGATTCTCCAGGGAGATTGTGGTTCGCACAACCTAATGTTTCTTTGAGACTCCCAAGTCCATAAGAATTGCCTCTTGAATCCCTTTCGGTGGACTGAAAAGAAATAAAAAAGAGATTAGTGACAGAATAATCATAAACTCAAAGTCTAGGAATTAGACTACAACATTTTACCTCGAGAAAGATGGTTGTATACTCCTCATTTGTCAGCTCCCGAGGTCGTGAAGTGCCATCAGACACAACAGAAGCTTTCGCCTCTAGTTGTGACAACCTATCTCTCACATTATACTCATATATTTGAATAATCTTCTCCGCCTTCCGATCAACATACGTACCATCCGACTTAGTATGTGTCTCTACAAACACCTCATAAAGAGTGACCGTTCTTCCGGATTTCTCCTCCTACAATGAAACCAACACAGCTCAAATACTCAAAAACATACATGTGAGGTAACTGAAGAGGTAACAAAAACACTTACCAATTCGTCTTGGATTTCTTGGTAAGACTTTGGCCCAGAGAAGTGGATGTGAGGACCGAGACCGTTACGGTCAGAGAGACGAGCTTTGTAATAGGTCCAACTCCGTTTTTGAGCTGGTTCGGTGTCTCAGTAAGCGCACATAACACCCCACAGAGTTCAACCAATCTATGGAGGCTGCTCTCGAGTTCTCCTTGCAATGCTAACCATGTCCTTCAAGCATCGTCTACAGATCTCATTGAAGTAATACTACAGTGTCCCTGTTATTAAGGGATCCCAACTGTGAGTTTTCTACAAAAAAAGAGTAGATTTAGTTAGTGAAATTTAAAAGATTAAGCTGTAAAGTTAAGAAAGTAAGAGAGATGCATGACAGCTTACTGCAAACTCTAGAAATAACCTCTCTCTTTTATCCAATGGCACACATGACCAGTTATAGTAGGGAGCATTAAATTTTTGTGTAAAAATCCGAGTCATCTTTCTAACCAACTTTGATCCCCAGTCGCAAGTAAACCTCCAAACACATGAAACAATGAAAGAAAAAAAACATGTTACATTAGTGAAATAACTCAACAGAAAGAATAGACCACAACATATAAACTGAGATGACTACAGAACACAGTCTAAGCTAGATTATCTAAGCAAGACAACACAATCTAACCACTTAAGACAACACATGATTGCAAGTGAACACAAGAGAGCAAGCCACCATAACAGAACACAAGCGGTACTAGACATGACCACTATGTTCACACAAGATAGCAAGCGTTCACAAGAGAGCAAGCCACCACAACAGAACAAAAGATAGCAAGCGAACACAAGAGAGCAAGCCACCACAATAGAACACAAGATAGCAAGCCACCACAACAGAACACAAGCGGTTCTAGACATGACCACTATGT
>Ga0041059_1002661_pt1 | contig 13099 bp, 11 predicted proteins | sample AraColnosormetaG_FD_56232 | JGI IMG/M metagenome (GOLD analysis project Ga0041059, IMG submission 56232) | Arabidopsis roots microbial communities from North Carolina, USA - Col MF nosort | ecosystem: Host-associated > Plants > Roots > Unclassified | place: USA: North Carolina | collected... | reverse complement strand
TTATTTATCTGGTTAAGATGATAAAAATATGGTGTTTATTGAATAGCAGGAAAGTACCAAAGAAGAACTCAGGTTTAAACCAAAACGGGTATACGATTGCTTTGTCAGACAGAAGATTTTGATTAAAAAAACAGAAAGATGGAAAAAATGTCACCGAGGGAGATATAGCTTAAGGAGGAAAAGAACTACATTTAGAGATAACAATCACTTGGCTTCATAATCTTATTGAGAAGGAGAAGAAGAGTTGGTTTAGTGATGAGCCTTTGCTTCGGCCTTAATCTGCGAATTCTTCTTTATCTGCATATGAAGAAGAAGCATTTGTTGGTATCATCATAACTTATTAGCAAATCACATCATAGTAGAAAATTAGATTCCACAATCTGAATGAATAAGGATTGGGATGCTCTAAAGGAAGCAACATAGGCTCTACTTTCATACCGATTTTCTTAGGGTTTGGAAACCAGACACAACATCGCAAACTTATGCTTTACAAAGGCAAGAAATTACATTTCAGTGATCAAGTTGCAAATCATTGACAAACTCTTCTACTAAACATCAAGTCAAAACTATGATCATTCAGTGGAATAGGAGATCAGAACTCAGGCAGAAACATTGGGGTCAAAGAATCATGTTACTTGTGTATAGATGACCAAACCAAAAGGAGCAAAGTAGCATACTAATAGTCACGGCACACATGATTCGATCGAGAATATCATAATTCAAAAGCCATAAACATTCGAATTTGCTGCTATAATGGCAAGTGTCAGATTTAGGATGTCAAAATGAAACCCAATGAAAATAATTTCTCATCTGATAAAAACAAGACAAGGAAGATAGAGAGATGTACCTTTAAAGCCTTGAGCTTGATGTTGCCGTAGATGAGACCCAACCCGAAAGCCGAAGCACGAGCAACCTAAATCGATACCAAAAAGAAAAGACTCGATGAACTCTTCAAAATCCAAAATTCGACAAGTCAAGGCTACAGATCGAGAAATTGATCCGGGGTTTACCAGAGCAAGAGTGCTGGTACCGGAGTAAAGTCCTGGAGGTGGCGCCATTGATTAGCAGTTGAGATTAAACCCTAAAACCCCCAAATCGATCGAATCTTCCGAAATCTCAGATTCGCGATAATGAAAGACCAGAGCGACTCCTTTGTCTCCGTCTTCTCAGAAAAGCAAATTATTGGGCTTTATATGGGCCTTTATTCAATAGTACCAAACGTCAGGCCCATATCCTTCTTACTATTACGCCCAAATTTGCATGCACATTAAGTAAACGATTAAGGATTTACTATCAAATTCGATGGATGTAATGTAACCTTTTGTTAAAAATGTCTTAAGTTTAGTGGACTCGAATCTATTAGTAATATCTGTGTTTTATTACTATGGATCATACTGTATATAAATAAATTTATGATAAAGAAAAGGACATGAAACAACCAAGCATTGAATTTTCTTTCTTTTACTCGACATGTCAACGTGTTGTTGTTATAATTACAGCCTCTTCGTTCAGACATCTCTCATATAGAAAAATTTGAAAATTAGACAAAAATACTCCACAACCGGTGGATAAGTAATATGAATATCTATTTCCTTCAATTGCTTGCACTCAGCAACTTTAAAGAATTATGGAGTGGTTCCAATCCTATATTTTGAAACATCTTATCAATATAAGATTAAGGAAAGCTCAACTTCTATAACTCAATAGTTAAAGCGCCTAATTATTCCCAAAATTAGTAATTTAAATTCGAACAAAGCAATGATACTAAAAAGGATCTTTGTGCCGATAGGCTTTTCAAGAAAGCTCATTCCCAAAACAAAAACGTATTAGGATTTGAAGGAGGATCCCTTATTATGGTTTATGTATTTGGCCAAATGACAACGACGTTATCACTTAAAATATTTTTCTAACAAACTGTATACCAACAACATAAAAGCATAATATATAAATTGTAAATTGGATTTGCAGGTTTGCTACATGCAATTCTGCAAAAACGAATACTAAAATTAAGCTCATTTTCATCCCATATATATATATATATATATATATATAATAGTTTATAAAGAAAATAAAGATAAGTAAAAAGTATTGGAAAGCTATCGACATTTAAAAAACAATCTGAGAATTAAAAATGTTTGGTTGAAGACCCTTAGATCAGAACATCGTCGCGGAATCGGACGGTGAAGAATCAACCAAGTTGAGAATGCTATTCCAGTAATTCTTGTTATCCTCATAGTAGTTATACTCACTCTCATTCCCCACGCCCGCCGTCGCTTCGTTTTTCCCGGTGGGTAAACCCCGGCCGACCGAATCACCGATCAATAGACTCGTGAATCCTTCTCCTATTCCTCCACTACCACAGTTGATCTGCCTAATCCAGTCGTGTTCATGTTCTTTGACCAGACTCACATCGGAGGAGGTTGACGAAGATACGGCCAATTCAATCATCGCCGAGGACTCATTGTTGTTATTGTTTCTATTTCTGCTGCTATCCGTAGGGATTCCTAAAGGCATCAGAAGATTCTCAGAGAATGTCACCGTCGATGTCGGAGATTCAAGCTGTTGGTCTCCGTTTCCTGTCACAATTTTCCATTGATACGTTACCAAAACCAATCAAAGTTGAGAGTTTTTTTTAAGACGATGTGTCCCTTACCTTGGTTTGGTTTAGTCCAGTTTGTTGATGTTTTTTGAGTGAAGCAATGTTGTTGAGGAGCTGCTGATTTGTTAAGGTTGTTATTGTTTTGGTAATGCTGTAAATGGAGAAGCTTTGATTCTCTAGCTAGCCTTGCTTCAGCTTCGAGTCTTGCACTCTCCCATTGAGCCATATGACTAAGCGTGGCTGCGTTCTTTGATTGTCCTGTGGAAGACGAAAGAGTCTCGTTTTTGTGCTTGTGAGTCACTGGATCTATCCCCATTTTGATCAGACGTTTCTTCAAGTGTGTGTTCCAGTAGTTCTTGATCTCGTTGTCTGTCCTCTTTGGTAAATGAGTTGCAATCGCTGACCACCTATGACATTTAAAGGACGACGATCAATTTGCTTTCAAAGCAATCACTTGGTTATTTGGTTTGAAAGCAGAGATTGTGATTGAGTCACCTGTTTCCGAGGAGAGCGTGGAGTTGAATGATGGTTTGTTCTTCTTGTACAGTGAATTTGCCTCTCTTGATGTCAGGTCTTAGGTAGTTAGTCCATCTGAGTCTGCAACTCTTTCCACACCTTTGGAGACCTATAAGGAGTTTGAAGCAAAGCTTTGAATAGAGCTAGAAGAAAATGTGTGGTTTTGTTGAAGAGAAAAGAGCGAGCAAGTTACCGGCTTTCTCAGGCAAAGAACGCCAGCTTCCATGGCCATGTTCTTCAATATAAGCCAAAAGTTTCTGATCCTCTTCTGGAGTCCAAGGCCCTTTCTTCAACCCGGCCTTATCACAACATGGCGATCTGCCCATTGTTTTCCCACACAAGTTATTAGTCTAATCTACTGAAGAAAAAGCTAGCTTCAATCTGATCCACGGTTTAATAACCTAGTGTATGAGATAGTTGTCATTACATGATCATGATCAGTATGATCACAAAAGCTGCTCTCTTGGCGTCACTCTGATATATAGATGGAGAAACACAACAGAAGATGTCTCTGTTTAGGTTCTGTAAGCGCCCCTTTTCCCGGTCTCTGACATGGATTGGCATTCAATTGGATGGGGTCGAGAGATATTATTACCTTTGTGGCTCCAACACCTTGATTTCCTTTTAAAGACTCAACAGAGCACCCAATTACTGTAGCCATCTTTACCTTGAAATTGTACCTCTCAACACAAAAGTAAAACAGTGAATTTCAGAACCTGGAGTAAATTTTAAGGTCAACATCTATCAATAGCTCTCACTTTGATAACCCTGCAACTTAGGATAATGTCATTGAGAAGAATGTTTTTCTCATTAGCCTTAAACAAACTTTGTGGTCCTTTAACAGTTTTGACATTTAAACCATTCTTGTTACTTTCCCGCATTTTTCTCGCGTCAAGGTTCGCTGTCGACAGTCCCCAAATGCACTAAACCCATTTAAGCTAGTTACAAGTTTTAAACACTTCTCACTAAAACTCAATTATCTTACACTAGGGTCTAAAAGATGCTCAAGGTTTCTTATTACAGGTATCCTATTGAGTGATGGTTTCTTGAAAGCTACAAAGTTCTTATTGTTTTGTCTTACTTACGGTCTTGCCTACAACTAGTTACCCTAATAAGTTACACTACTTTATGGAAACGTGTTTATTGATTTCTTCGTTTCACATTTTAGTTAGCTTTTTGTAGAAACTCCACAATAGTAAATGCTGTTAGATGGCGGTGAAGAAGTGGAAGCTGGCACTATAATGGGAAAAGCAAATCAGACACAGAGGATTAATGATATTTGGAGTAACTTAGAGCAAAAAGTCTTAATGATTCATAAACCCTGATTATAGAAGGAAAAAAAAGGGAAAATGCAAAGTAGTTGCAAGTAATTAATTGGTTGTCAATGATGTCATTAGCTTAGACTTGTTGTTTATTCAATTAGTCATTGCTCTGCAAATGGTATAATTCTCCCTGTGGAAGCAACAATAGTTTTATGGTAACACATTTTTACACTAATAGTCACTGTCTCTAAAGTATCAGAAAACTATGACCGCGGTAAACACTGAGTTTCAACCATTGTAAAAATTTGGAACCCTTATAAATGAAGAGAGGAAACACTAATGTGGTGGGAGCAAGAAGAAAGGAGGTGAAAAACCTTTCCTTGTCTGGTTCCTTTACCATTTAATGAAAGTCCCACTGGCTGCTCCACTGTTCTTGGTGTCAATTCATCACAAAATCTATTTTTTCACAAAGATAAACTAACATAGACAATGAATGATGAAAAGTATACAGAAACTTAACCATCAAAATAGCGACTTGATGAGGTAAAAACCACTATTTGGTTACCCTTTAACTAGTAGCATACCACAAAAGGTAAAATTTGACCATAATCAGAATTGTATAATTTGTTACTTACTGACCATTATGCAAAATTTTAGTGGCATACATGGTTTGGATAGTTTACAGGTGATCAAATGTTGTCGACAAAGGTAACTTTGGCTGCCAAGAAAGGTAGACGAGTAATGGCGGTGACGGTGACATTAAAGAGATTTTACCAGACCAAACAAAGAAAAGAGTATCCTAGTGTGTGCCATGGTAGCAAAGAAAGGATTTATTGAGGTGGGCTCCAAGCTTCTAGGAAGAGAAGAAAGTATCTTCATCAACACAAAGATAAACCATAAGACAAAATCATAAGGCCCAACGAATTGTACCAATAAAAACAAAATTGAATTTTGGAAAAACTAAATCATACTGGCTGCAAAAGATGTAAAGGACAATGGGGACACCTCTTTAATTGTCTTGGCTGATTTCATCTTTTATGGTCCAAACAGTGCTCAATAAACTTCATAGATGATGATGTTGCCACTTGTCAAAATCACATCCATCCACGTAACGTAGCTGAGATTGAGTGAGCTAAGAAGAGGGGCCAAAGCTTTTAAAGTCAACTGATAACCATTTGCTTTTCTTCATCATCAGTTTTTGGACCAGAAATTATAGTTTCTTAAATTCTCACATCAATGCTCCAAGTCTTTTGCTTCTGTGTGTGCTCGTTCTACCGAATAGAACAACAAGTCAGTCACACGCATGGAAAAAACAGTAAACAACAAGTACATGCATGAATGCTTCAAGTCTTTTTCCTCGAAACTGTTTCGTAGAAAAACAATGTAAAACACTTTTAAGTTCGCTTAGTAATTACTGAACTCAAGACATACAAACGCAGAGACTGTAATCTGTCACTGGATCTAGACATTTCTTGTCCATTGACCTAAGCCAGAAGATGATTTAACATCGCAAAAAGCAAGTCAAACTTGCTTGTTCTCAATCAAAACATCTCTCAGTAAGTTATGGTCCAACCTTTTTCATTCACTATCTTCATCAACAAGACATGACCAAATCATCCAACTAAAAGTCAACAAAGAGGAAGGAAGCAAACAAGACAACTTTCATCTTAATCACAGTAGACCAAGCATAAGCAATTACTATTAGCCAACTTAAGGCAAGAAACAAGCCACGCAAGTGATAGAAAGAAACTGCAACAAACTTAGTACAGTGTTAAAGCCTAGTTAATGATAGAATTAAAATTGTATTAATGGATTAGTAATTTAGTAGTCCCTTCACAAACAGTACACACTATTGAGACCCTCTCGACAAAGACAACAAGTAATATTAAGATTGGAAGTAAGGATATGAGATTTAACTGATAGTTAGTTCATGTAGGACCTCTAACTTGTGACCTTTGAAGTCCCGATTCTCTGTGATCACATGAAAAGTGTTTTGCTTTTTTGGGGTTTAATGATAGTATTTCTCTGAAGGGGTCAACAATAGAAAATCTTGGCAAATAAAACAATTTGACTTAATTATTTTTATAACAAATACATGAATGTCAAAATTTAAACTTTATTTAAATATCGGAAATAACAATTTTTAAATTTTAAGATAGAAATTAGAAACTACAATGCTAAATCTATACAACAATGGAAACAAATTGAATTTGTGAATTCTGTAACGATCAAATAACTAGATCAAATGACAAGATCTAAACTCTGATTAGTGTTTCCATCATTTATAAATTTAGTATTAAAATTATTTTTTAAAGTTAAAATTGAAACGAATTTTTTAGAAAAACTTGAATTAAAAATGAAAAATGTTTTCAAATCTGTAGGAATGAAAACAAAACCATTTAAAAAAAAAAACTTAAAGAAACCATAATAAAGAGGAGATGGAAATTTGACTTGGATGCACTTAGAGAGAGGATGGGCGAGAGGGCATTATTGGACAGTTAATTCATGGGCTTTATCAATTGTGGGCTTTGAATGATTTGGATCCAAATTCTAATGTACGTTATAGGCCCAAAACAAATCACCCTCGGCGTTTTCTAGTAATATACGTTATAAGGCCCTTTTATTTAGGTCTTTTTTGTTTTTCATTTTTTAATATACTTCCTTGTATAGACACTTGGACTAGTAGTTACGGCCTTAGAAGATTAAGGGTCAAATATGGAGAAGATACAAATTGTAGGGGTGATTAGCAAATATTCGTGATATTTTAGCTGTATGGTTTTGGTTCCGATCACAAAGAGCATCGAATCGAGCTACTTCCTCCGCCGGCTTTGCTGTGTGTGTGATCGTTCGTTTACTAAATCTGAAACAAGTATCTAACGCCTTGCCGGAGATGTCGAGCTCAGGCCAAACTCAGTTCCGTTATACACAGACGCCGTCGAAGGTGGTTCATCTGCGGAATCTTCCATGGGAATGCGTCGAAGAGGAGCTCATCGACCTTTGCAAACGATTCGGCAAGATCGTCAATACCAAGAGCAATGTCGGCGCCAATCGCAATCAAGCTTTCGTCGAATTTGTGAGCTTAATTGAAATTGTTTTTGTTCTTACAGTCCCCCAATTTCTAGCTCCCGGGATTTGGTTTAGGAAAGGATAAAGAGAAATTGGAATTGCAGCGCCAAACATCAAACCCTAGAATCGAGCTTTTCTCGAATTGTAGTATCGAATAGGTTTCTCAAGTTTTATAGCTATGATGGTTGACTCTTCAAGCTTTCGTTTTGGCGATTTCTATTGATGAACCATTCATTTGATTTTACAGGCTGACTTGAATCAAGCTATATCAATGGTTTCGTATTATGCTTCATCTTCAGAGCCCGCACAGATTCGTGGGAAAACTGTCTATATTCAGTACTCTAATCGCCATGAGATTGTTAACAATCAGAGTCCTGGAGATGTCCCTGGAAATGTCCTCTTGGTTACCTTTGAAGGAGTGGAATCTCACGAAGTCAGCATCGATGTTATCCATCTGGTGAGTGCATTTACTTGATTTTACGATTTCGAGTGTGAGCTTCTTTCACTGATTTTTTTTAATCAATGGGTATTTCTCTGTGGGAATTGGTTGTTTTTGATGAAAATTGTTGAGATTGATGGTTTTAGATGGGTGTGGCAATACATGCGGTAGTGTGTTGTGCTTCGAGCAGATGAATATATAAAAATTTCTAATCAAGCAAACTTCTACGAGTAATTTTTACTTAGATATACTATTCCAATTACAGTATATCAACATTAATGAAATGCTCGAATCACAGATGTTGATGCCTCTTTATTAAAATCTTTCTGGAGAGAGTTTGGAAATTGTATCGTGTTCGTCATTCTCCTATCTATGCTCTATCATGCCCATAATTGGACAGGTGTCACTCTGTACTTTTCTGGGCTTCTCTTTTTTAGCCCCAATCCGGGAACATTTGAGTTTCTTTCTGTTGATTTGGTTCCCTAGGTTGTTCTCCCTCCAATGTATGGTCATGATTAATATCGAGTCCAAACTTGTTTCAGGTATTTTCTGCTTTTGGATTTGTGCATAAAATTGCCACATTTGAGAAAGCTGCTGGTTTCCAGGTGAGATGTTGAGATTGGTATTGACTGTCTTGTATCTATGGAGATGAATGAAGTGATATTAATCTTATTTTTTGCTTTCCTAACCTGCCAGGCACTAGTTCAATTTACTGATGTGGAGACTGCATCCGCGGCAAGGAGTGCGTTGGATGGCAGAAGTATACCCAGGTATCTGCTTTCCGCACATGTTGGTTCGTGCAGTTTGCGAATGTCTTATTCAGCTCATACTGATCTCAACATCAAGTTTCAGTCCCACCGGAGCAGGTAGAGTTTCTGCATATGCTGCCAGTAATGTTGAACACCTTATGTTAGAATAGTTGATTCATATGTTTGATTCGTTGGTGTACTCAGAGATTACACAAATCCATACCTTCCAGTGAATCAGACCGCAATGGATGGGTCTATGCAGGTATCATTTTCGTCCCCTGCATTTCTCTGCACTTTTATCTATCGCTTTCCACCAATATTTACCTTTCTTACGTGGTCTATGACATTGTCTTCAGCCTGCTTTAGGTGCTGACGGCAAGAAAGTTGAATCTCAGAGCAACGTCCTTCTCGGTTTGATTGAGAATATGCAGTATGCTGTCACTGTGGATGTTCTTCACACGGTAAGGAACAACAGTCATGCACATTTCTGCTTCTAAGCATTCTTAGTCTCTCAAAAATAACATCCTTTGCTTCTCATAGGTGTTTTCTGCATATGGAACTGTCCAGAAGATTGCTATATTTGAGAAGAATGGTTCAACGCAAGCATTAATTCAATACTCTGGTACATCCGACTGCTGATCTGCACTAATGTTTGATTGTGACCCGATTCAACCGTTTTATAAATTCTGAACATTTATTTGTTACTGTACAATCATCTTCAGTTTCGTGCTTTCTATTTCGTCTCTGTAGATATACCAACAGCAGCAATGGCCAAAGAAGCACTGGAAGGACACTGCATTTATGACGGTGGCTACTGTAAGCTTCGACTATCATACTCTCGTCATACTGATCTGAATGTTAAGGTACATAAGATTTGTTGCTTTTTTGAGATGTGTACCTAAAAAAAAAAACAATTGTGAGGGGAAGAGAATAGTAACGGAATTGCGTATGCTTCTTTCTTTTCTACATTTCGCAGCAAAATATTAAATCAACGTCTAATTATCTTCTTCAATTTTCCTGTGATTGAATGAAGGCTTTTAGCGACAAAAGCAGAGACTATACACTTCCTGATCTAAGCCTACTTGTGGCACAAAAAGGTCCCGCGGTGTCGGGTTCTGCACCACCAGCAGGTTGGCAGAACCCGCAAGCGCAAAGTCAATACTCAGGTTATGGCGGAAGCCCATATATGTACCCATCATCTGATCCCAACGGGGCTTCACCCTCAGGTCAACCTCCTTACTATGGATGAGATATTTGTTTACTAAAAATTTCGGATTTTGCTGCCAATGGGGAGTATTTCCATGTTTAGGTTGTTTGAGGTTAAAAGTGTGATTGTTCTTTCTTTTTTGTTGTTGACATAATTTAAGTGGGGAGACCAATAATAAATCGAATATGTTGCGCTTGCTATTATACTCAAATAACAAATGATCAAGATGTGAAACGTCCTCAAAATGAAACATAAACAGATTTGAAAGGGTACAATATAGGTTGAAATTGTTATTAATTCAGAATTTTAAATTTAAAACAAAATTGATTTGAAGAAGGAAACAAAGACATTATTATTTCTTGGATAAATCTTTGGCTTTCTTCTTAATTCGCTGAGCCAAAGTCGATGAAGACGCTGGATTTCCCGCTTTTTTCTTCTCAGAATCCTTGTTCATCATCTTCATCTTCAAAGATTTGACAGTAGAAGTCAGTTCGTGTCTCTCCTTCTTAGACCCCAAGTTACCATCTGAATTCAACTCCTGTTTCTCCTTTGGCGCTTTCACATCCTCGTGGCCTTTTGGATCTTCCTTTTGCTTCAAAGCTAATTGCCTTGCATAAGTCGCACTCCTGCAAAACAAATATCCCCCAAAATTCTTAAACTTTCGCAATTCCACTTCTCAGAAAAATTCAAATATTCATCAATGTACCTTTTAAACTGTGGATCCGTAGGGTCTAGGGCATAGTAAGGAGACGAGAATAGAGCTGAGAATCTCGGATCATCAAGTTCAGCAGCAGGTATCTTGTCTTCCGAAATATCAGTCTTTCCTTTTTTAGCTTTCCGTTTAATATTATACCCTTTCAGACCATTACCATCTCCTGCATTCTCATCAGCTAGTAACAACTCAAGCTCCGCTCTACTTTTTTCTTCCGCTGCTACTTCCTCCTTCTTTGTCTTTCCTTCTTTCTTCTTCTTCTTAAGAGGAGGTTCCTCCATAAAGAAATCGTCATCTCCATCATCTTTCACTGCCTTTCTATCAATGTTATAATCGTCGTCATCATCCGGAGAAGAATCATCATCCTTCTGTTTATTCTTCCTGGCTCTCTTCTTCTCGCGTCTCTGCCTTAGATATGTTTCCCACACCGATTCTGACTGGTTGTCTTTCTTTTTAAGAATCTCTTTGCTAAGATCTTCTAAACCGGTATTGAATGTTACCTCCATATCCTGGTCATTCTCCTCCTCCAGGTCTTTATCAGAATCAACATCTTCGGCTTCTATTAAAGCTCGGTACTTATCTTTCTTCTTGTCCTTTTTTTTACTCTGGTTAATAACTTCATTGCCCAAGTCGTCTTCCTCATCAGAATCACTCTCATCAGAAGCTAAAAACTCCTTCATCTCAAGATTTGCCAACTATGATTTGAGAAAATTTTATCAGAACAATAACACTACAACAATGGAGATGCTTTTAAGCAAGCAATTAAGCCTAATCACATAAATTATAAACCCGTATACAGACCTGTTCAGGATTGAATTTCTGATTTAAGGTCTTAATCCGGTGCGGTTCATCTTCATCCCAAGAAAGATTAACTTTGCTCATCTGCAGAGCTCGGCTCTGAAAATCTAAACCTTCATAACCAGCTGGTGCCTATATTTTTATAACAACTATAAGATCACAAGTATTCACAATGAAACCAAAAGATCTCAAGTAAAAGGAAGTAGCGGTAACACACCTCAGATGCAATATCACGAGGTGGATGTTTGAATTCCATGGAATCCGGAATAAATCTTAGGTCGAGCTTGTTTGATGATCTCTCAAACTCAATTCCATCACATGATTTGTACAAGTAATCTGCAGTAGCACTTGAATCACATTCGGCAACAGCGAAATAATACCTGAAGCAATAGTAAAAGCAGAGTTTCAGTAATAGTCCCTCTCCACCACATATAGCTTAAGACGGGCAGATTCGAACTTACTTTAATCTACTTATTTCATAGGCACGTAGCTTCTGGTTGATGACATCCTCATCTTCCTCCTCTTCTTCATCTTCATCATCACTAGCGTCATTCTTTTTGTCGCCATCAATTACCGGCCCATGGATTTCCTCCTCTTTCATTCGCTCAAGTCCGAACTCAGATGGATAGACCGCAACTGACAAAATGCGCCCATCTTTTGGCAGAAACGAATTCAACACTACGTACAAGTCTTTAGCCTAAGTAACAAAATAAGATATCATCCATAAGAACAACTCCAAAAATCACAGAGCAGTGACTCTAGAGTCTAGACAAGGCAGAGAAAGAAACAAGCTCTACTTAATCTTAGATTCGTTCCATAACCATAGCAAAGATATTAACGTCAAAGAAGGCCAAATTGAAACAAAACATCATAGATTGAGAGAACTTACAGAGACATGTCTCCAATCCATGTTAACGATAGCCAGTCTATGAGTTTCTTCTTGGATAAGCGGTATGTTCTCTTCCTAGAAGCCATCATCATCATCATCACCAAATTTGCAACATGAGAAAATCAATTACTTGTCAAAAACTAGTAGAAGAACAAGGCACATGAATCAAAGTTGAGCAATTTACCGGAATTTCTGGTCCCTCATCTTCATACATAGCTTCATCGTCCTCATCTGTATCATCCTCTTCTTCTTCCTCCTCCTGCGAGGATAACTCTTCAGAGTCTGCTTTCTCATCAGATTCATCATCCAAAGAAGCAACCTTTAGCTCACTCTCACTCTCTTCCTCAGATTCTACATGGCTAGATTTTTCGGATTTCAAATCATTTATCTCTGTCTCACTCCCGCTCTCATCCCCAGATTCCTCCTCAGTTTTCTGCTTACCTTCATCTTCAATTCGATAAAACTCTCGAAGCGAATCTTTGCCAGTGCCTCCTGTTCTACGCTTGCCACGCTTATCGACAGGAGCAGAACCAGTGGCAAATCGCTTATCATTGAACATAGGCTGGAATCTGGAGTCAATGGCGACTTTGGAGTCACGCCTCCGCATCCTACGGAATTTAGGGTCCGTGTGCGCCGACGAAAACCTTGGATCCTTAATCATTTCGTTTCCTTCCTCTGCGACTCCACTGGATCCTTTAGCTTCTTCAATGCTCTCTCCTTTCCTTTGCTTCTTATTCTTTGAACCCATCGTTAGACTGATTCAGGAACAACGGAGCTTCTAGGGTTTTAGGACTCTGGTAGACGAAGAAGAATCGGAAAATTAGGGTTTTTATATGTCTGCTCAAAAAAAAAAAAAAAAAAA
>Ga0041059_1002660_pt1 | contig 13105 bp, 10 predicted proteins | sample AraColnosormetaG_FD_56232 | JGI IMG/M metagenome (GOLD analysis project Ga0041059, IMG submission 56232) | Arabidopsis roots microbial communities from North Carolina, USA - Col MF nosort | ecosystem: Host-associated > Plants > Roots > Unclassified | place: USA: North Carolina | collected... | reverse complement strand
TCTTCCCAGTGTACATCTCCAACACAACACATCCCAACGACCATAAGTCAAGTCCTTTCCCTATCTCCCCGTGAGAGATAGACTCCGGCGACATATAGATCGGTGTTCCCGCATACGATTTAAGAGGATGCCACCACGTAGTGTCTCCATCTCTTTTCGACAACCCAAAATCAGAAATCTTCAATTTGAGATCGCAGACAGAACCAGGGAAAACAAGGATGTTCTCGGGTTTGAGATCGCAGTGAACATAGCCGTGTCTGTGAATTGTGGCTAAACCCTCGAGAAGCATACGAGTAAACTTTCTGATCATCGGATCAGGCAATTTTTTGTCGTTGAATCGGTCCATGAAATCGCTCAAGCTTCCTCCGGCTGCGTACTCCATAGGAATCGTGTACTCTACGTAACCCTTGTCGTTAAGTCTCTGTTCTACTCCGCTACCGTAGCATTGGACGATTCTCGAGCAACCCTTGAATTTAGACAGAATCTGAAACTCTTCGTAGAGAGACTTAGCATCGTCAGAGGTTTTCACGGCGGCGTAGAGAGTCTCAACGTCGCATCGTCTTTTATAACTGAAAAGGCTCACCGATCCAAACGAACCTTCCCCCAGATACCTTTCGAACTCCATTGCAAATAGAACGATTGATTCTTTTGATAGCTTTTGGCAACAAAACCCTAATTGACTGAAATATCTGAGAATTTGTAATAGCTTGGAAACCAAATCTCAAGTTGTTTCTGAATAAATATAACATCAGATAATTACGAGAATTTATATTTATCCCAACATTTTAAATTGGTTTAAGGTCTATCATTTATCCCAACTATTTTAAATTGGTTTAAGGTCTAGCATTTATCCTAGTTTCAGACGAAAGTGACTTTATAACTTTATTTGCTTTCATAAGAACAAAACAAAACTCATCTTGTATACATTTTGAGAGCTAACGGTATGATTCCAGAATTTATGTATACAACTTTTCTCAAAGCCAAAAGATACAAATACTACTAAGAAACAAGGTCAAATGAATTTGATAAGCAAGCCTTAAAGGCGTGAAAGAACCAACTTTTTTACTGAACTATATTCAAGTGATGCTTTTCTTTTCTTTTCTGACTTGTTTAAGCGATTGCCGATTTGATTGTCTCAGTTTCTTCAGGACGCCACCATGACTTTTCAATTGAAAGCAAGCCTTCATTGTCTTTGGACTGCGTCATTTTAACCTTCCATTTCATAGATTTCACCATTTTCTCAACTTCTCCTAATGTTTCCATGTCATCCCTTATGATGAAAGTTCCTTGTGGCCTAAGAATCCGATCAATCTCAGCCATTACCGACACCAAATTGCACCTGTAATGGAAAATATGAAAAATGGTTTGATTCATTAACTCAGATCAGATCATCAAGCTCTGCATTTGAAAACAAGGAGAACCAGTGATTGTTTTATACCTCTTCCTCAGGGTAGAGAAAAGATGATCGGCATGGAGAAGGTCGTAAGTTCTGGGATAAGTGTTGAATGATTCACACCAGTCATGATAGATTCCAAATAAACCACGTTCATATATGATGGGAAGTGTATCTGGCGCATCCACAGGAACCACGTTCATCACCCATAACTTCAAATCCTTCAACGCAGCAGCAAATCCTCCATAGACTGCTCTCATGTCCATCACGTTTCTCACATTAGACCAATCGATTCCCATGTCATTAAGGTATGCCTTTGAGACAATAGTTTTCCACTTCTCTTGGTCTGCTGTGAAATCTTCTGGTGCAGGTTTTCCATAAACACCTTCCTGCGAATCCAACCACTCAGGCGCAGTTTCAACCCTCTCTGGCCACATGTTTGGCCACACTGCTCCTCGCTTTGATGAATCTTCTGTCACTTTATGCATACATGCCTCAAGTGGAACATTCCTAAACCGCAAATTCAACATATAAGCATCAGATTGCATTGGTTAACTAGTAAACTGACGCAGGGTTTATGTTGCTCTACCAGGCTGCATTTTGATCATCGGAATCCTTGCAGAGAGGTGGCTCATTTTGAGGTCTTTTGTTGTAACATTTATTTGAAGTTGGCTTTTGGTATATGGCGGCACCAACCTCATTCAGTTTGTCTTTCTTAATTGTCACCAGCTTCCAGCACATTGCCTTTGTGAGTTCCGACATTGCTACAACACAACGAAGGCCTCTCCAAAGTTACAAATCAATTTTCAAAAGCCTATCTTGAGGTAAAGAGCAAACAAAGAAGAAAATATAAAATTTCTAACCTTTCCATATACCAGAATCTTCCTCGTTCTTTCTATAGACTGGAGTCGCTGACCAGACAAAGAAACCACCCGGCCTCAAAGCACGGTTCAATTCCAAAAGAAGTTTACCACCTTCATATTAAACAACAACAAAGATTAGAAGTTCATTCTATAGAGTAGGAGTAAGGCAGAAGAATACAATGGGGTACACTTTTTACCTTCAATATGCCAAGGGACTCTACAACGAGCACAATGGATAAGGTCAAAAACAGAACCGGGAAACGGTAATCTTTTGGTTCCCATAACGTTTAACATTGCAGGAATACCACGTTCCAGCGCGAATTGCACTTGCGCCTCATGCTCATCTTTGGGAGCAAATGACAAAGCAAGCACATCTCTTTCGAAAAGGTAACCACCAAAGCTAGCAACTCCACATCCGACATCCAATATAACACGGGTTCTATTTCCCCATGCAATAGCAGGATGTGACTGCAACAATATAATTAATTCAGTACTTATCATTCCTAGTAATGAAAAAATTATGTGGCCAGTATAAAATTTTACCTGTTGGATGAAATCAATGTAATGAAGAGCACCATTCTTAAACTGAGTACCACCACCAGGGAACGTCAGATGTTCACCACTCATCTTCACCCAATTTTGATGCCCCTTGATCTCTGCAAGCTTGGTGTGGGGAACATTGTTGTACCAGATCTGTGATCACATAACAGAAGAATATATGTCATGACACATAATACAAAAGAGTGCAAGCAGTTTTCTCCAAAATCTGATAAAATGTTCATGTTAATTCTGGCGCAGGACTATTTTATTTGCAACCAGTTTTAAAGAAAGAGTTTACCTTTTCCCTGCTCTTTGGCCACTTGATGGACCGCTTATAACCATCAGGCAGAGACACAAGACAATGAGGAGATTCCTCAGGACAATGGCGCTCGCGATGTTCATAGTGCATTGTAGTATGAAGCTTTTTGATAGCCTGCCAATTGTCAAGGCAAGGGATGTAGTCTGGACCAGCAGTCACATTGCACGTTTTCCATCCATAGCTACTTTGGTCCTTAGATATCGAGGACTGTTGTGCTTTCTTCTCGTTCTGCGACTCAACCAATTGGGTTGACCAAGCTCCATCTCCAGTGCTCGACTCTTTTGTAATTTCAGCCTGGTCACCAGCTGGAAAGACTTCCTTGCTACTCTTCTCCGTGCTTTCTTCAGTTTCACTAGCATTCTCTTCAGCCTTCTCTTCGTTGCCATTACCATCCTCGGACTTATTTTCTTCTGTGCTCTCTTCCAGTTGCGTTTTCTCTTTCTGCGTTGTTTCATCACTTTCGGATCCTACTTCTTTCACATTCTTCTCTTTCTCCCCATCTCCATCACCATTGTTGTCATCAGACTCTTTTCTTTCCTCGCCTGCTTCAGTTTTCTCGCCAGAGCTCTCATTGACCTGGTTTCCCTCAGCAGAGTTCTCAGAATCAGTCTTCACTTGGTTGTTCTCAGTCGCAGCCTCATTTTCTTCATTCTTTTCATCAGAAAAGTTCTTCGGATCTCGATCGCCTTCTTCTTTTCTCAAGTCATTCTTAGAAACATCTTTAGCAGTATCAGTTGAGGAGTAGCCAGCAGAATCAGCAGGGGCTGACCAAGAAGACATGAACATCCATGTCCCAACTAAACAGAGGGAAAGTAACAGAACAATGGTAATGGTTAAACCATAGCTCGATGATTTCTTCCCGTCTACACGGGAATACTTCCCCATCGCCATGTCCTTGGAATCAATGCAACCTTACTCACATCCACCTAAAATACCAATCACAAAGAAGACATGAAACTGGCGCAATACAACCAGTAGAAATGTTAAGTATAAACTAAAAACAAATCAGTCAAATTTTTCAGGCACAAGAGATTTTTTTGTTTGGTCAACACAAGAGATTAAATTCGTTAGCTTATATACACAATTTTCTAAACTTGAGCAGAGCAAGAACCAACACGTAGTTACAGATCTAGATATGGACCAAACTAAACAAGAGTTACCTCTGAAGCATATACAAAAACACTCGGATCTTACTACTCGAAGAAGAGTTCAAAATGTTAAAAATGTTAAAAATGGATCCAATCAAATAACTTTGTTCCACCAAAACAAAATCACAAACTAGTAATACATCAAAAGCAATACCCAGAATTAAGCAATGAGATCGAAAGAGGCTTGCTGGAAGAATAAAAAATATTGAGGCAAAAGATTTACCAGAGGATATTTATGGTTATGTCAAAGATCCTCAAAGATTGCAACTTTGGGAAGCAAGTAGGATTTTTCGGATGGGATCTAGTAGAGAACGAGCTTAGCGGGTTGATTCCAGTGAAGCAAGCTAAGTGGGTTACGGCCTTAAAACGTCAAAAGTTACGCTTTTTAAATATTAAAAAACATTTATTTTCGTGTTTTGTTTATTCTCCTATGCCGCGTTAATCACCGACACAGATCTCTCAAGACTCGAGTCTGACTGAAGAACAAAACAGATGCGAAATCTGATAGAAAACCTCACGGTTTGATTATTATGTTCACTTTACGAAATGAAATTTCTGAACAAAAAAACAGAATTTTGAAAGCAAATTGATCATAAGGTGATACAGCTTAACAACTTATAAGAGCTGTCGAACATAAGCACAGCGTTGGACTGTTCGATCTCCCCCCAAATTGATAGAGAGACAAATATGATGTATAAACGAAAAACATAACTGTGTTCAGATCTCGAATATACATTTCCAAAACGTGACAAGTTTATGTTTTTTTCCGTATGTTTGCTTAATAACACTCACATTATTGTTCTAACAGATATAAATGGTTGAGAATTGTACAGAGAAGAATCTACAGACCATGAATCATGTATTGTCGGCTGTTCTTTGAGCTTCTGCTGTTCACTGTTTGCAATTTTATCCTCCTCCTGTTCTTCACATCACACATAGACACTGATGAGACAAAATGATACATATCCAAATATTCATGAACTACACTTTATGAATCATAATATCAAGAAAGATCAGAACTAGGTCCTTCGAGAAGAGTGGAGAGAATACTAGAAAACTCTGATCCTTTGAACGGTGGGTAAAAGTTAACTGATTACCCATGTAAACAACATGGAGGTAGCTTTCGAGTAAAGGAATCAAAGTTTCAGAGACTAGAATCCTACAGTGCTAGGTTTCAACGGTAGCCAAATAGGTGATGTTATTATATGACTTGGAATTTATCATTGGTTCAAACCAATTTCAAACACTTGAAAGCAAGAACAAACATGACCAAGATATAGTAGGAAATTACTTCTGAGAAGGGTTTGAATGAGGATAGAGAAACTGATTGAAACTCTTGAGCTAAGCAGTACTATACCTAGGAGCCCATCCACTATCCGAAATTCTTGCTCAAGCCCATGAACCCTCTTACTTAGCTTACTAGAATGTTAGGATGCTCAGAGTCAAGTGAAAAAGTTTTACTGAACTTATTTATAAAAGAATTACTAACCCGTATTTATCTTTCAGATCCTGCCATTACATCAAACAAACCGCAGCAACTCAACCACGACGTTCGAAAAACTGGTGGACCAGAAGGCAAAAGACTCTGCACATATGTCCAGAAGATTCAGAAAACTGAAAAATAACCTCAAGTAGAGGATGCAAGAAAAAAAGAAGGAAATTATACCTTTTCTTTAGAACATTCTGGCACTTCATATTCTTTCACATTCTTGATTTCTTTGTTAGTTTCCTCAGCAGATCTTGGACTAAGGATCTCTTCCTTTTCATCAGACTTCTGTTGGAGAGAATCCGAGTCCGTCGAACTCTCAACTTGCTTACTTTTGTCAGACATCACAACTTTTGAGACAGAAGAACCCATAGGCTTGACAGAATCAAGAGCAGGTGAAATTTCCAAACTTGAAGTACTATCAGCCTCTCTAGAAGTTTGAGTAAAATTTTCAGGACAGGAATTGAGTTGTTTGTTTACACCATTCTCCTCGTGATCCGTTCTTCCTCTTCCAACTTCAATAACGTCTTCACCTTTCGCTACTTGTCCCCCAGTAAAGTCTGCATCTTCTGCTTTCTCTTTAACAATGTCTTTCCCTAAACTAGATAATGGAGGAGGTGATGGATCTCTAGTCCCAAATTCTTCATTTCCTTGAGATCCAGGGGAACTCAAATTGCCATCACTGTCTCTCTCATCTTGGCTTCCATGTTCATCATGTCCTGAGATATTCAGTAAACTTATAGATCCAGGGCAATAAAAGACTTACTCTTCAGATTCAAAGAGGATTACTAAAAAAGATAGGAAAAAACATCCAGCACTTGTTGCAACTTGCAAGTATCCAGAAGCAACACAGAGACAACTCAGACATGATGTGATTAGAGTAAAGTCACAAACTTTGGAACAATAATTAAACAGAGATTGGCTAAATCTCAATACCCCATCAGATTCATCCCCACCCACCAAAAATTCCCTATAAAGTAGGACCAAAGCATCATTCACTTCGTTTTGTATAATACCAAAAGAAGAAACTTTACCTAACACCAGAAACCCATTTGAGACATAAAATCCTGTAAACAGCAACTAGAATCACCAAAATCCATATCGATCCAGCAACTACAAATTCTAAGCGAAAACCAAAAACAGTAACAAAGACAGTACCATGACCATTGAAGCCTTTGTTGTTGGTAGCGACTCCAGTGGCTTCCTGCTCCTGCTGCTTCTTCTTCAAAGCCTTTCTCTTTTTGGCACCAGGCGGCATGATCAATGGATTTACGACAAAAACAGACTAGAGATATCGAAGATAGGTTCGGTATTGTATTGCCGTATTGGTTAGTCGTTCACTTGAAAGATTTATGGAGCTTGTGGGTTTGTTGGTTTGTGTGATGTGGGTGGAGTTGTTTCTCTCCTTTTTGTCTTTATGTTTTGGGGAAAATCAAATGTCACACTAACAGTCACAAAAGCCTAGAGATAAGGCTGAGCCCATTTATTAAACGTGTCGGTCTGCCTCCAAAAATCCACTGTTCATCACTATTGTTTTTTTTTTCATTACAACTTTTTTTTGTTCATCACTAGATTTATAGGCTTCTAATATTAGATTGAAAATTCCCATTTTGATCACTTAATTCATCTTTTTCAGATTTATTGTATGTTTTAGTAGACACATATTGTTGGCAAAGACGGTATGGAGATATCCTTAACATTACAGTAGAGTTGGGAAAATGCAAAAGTAGAAGAAGCAAAAGCAATAAAACACACAAAACAGTAGTAGATGATGATTTAAAAGTTGTGAAACAATCACACCAAACCTATGTGGTCGATCTTTTATTACTACTTCATCGGCAGTACTGTCGGAGACATCAATCACATGATGCTGCGTCTCTTTTTCATGTGTTTCCGTATTTTGTTTTAGCGCATGCTCCACCTGAAAGATAGATTAAACAGAGAATATTAAAATCAATCACATGTTTGTGAAGAACAAGTATTCACCTATACAATGTTTTTTTGGATACTAATTTACTTCTTCGTGTGCCATATTCATAGTATGGTCATGCTCCTTCCGTGACCTCTCTTTCATTGCAATTACCTCTGCTTCCGCAAGGCTCTTAGATTCGATCTCCCTTTCTTTTTCCTTGAGCTTATCGTCTTCTTCCTGAGAAACCGATGATTTGCAGGATTTTTAAAATCTATATGCAATAGTAATTCCTAAATATTGGTTTGGTAGTCAATCATCTAGTGGTTATTGTGTATCAGTAGATGAATACTCTTATGATATGTCTAAAAGTGTAAAAACATTTTAGAAAACAAATATATAAAATACATTAAAAATGTTCTCCGTGGTTAATTAAGTCTTAGTTTTATCTAAAAGCGAAGCATACAGTAATCACTTCACATTTTTTTTTGTTTGGTAGGAATCACTTCACATTTATATGCACAGCAAAACACACTGTTTTTTACCTTACTGTTATCTCAAAGCTCTATATTTACATTTTACTTAATTACCATGGTAACACCTCCTGCATCTGCTTTGGATATGAAGAGTTTTTCACCGAGGAGGGTGTTTCCAGTGAAGCTTTTTCCATTGCCATTATTACGCCCTACTAGAACTATGCTTGTAACGGAGGGTGGCAGTTCCTGATCAGCCATATTCTGATAATAAAACATCATGAAATAATATCTTTTGAAAAGGAGAATGAAGAGAGGAAGAATAGGCAGACTATATATACCAAGTAAAACTTACAAGCTTCTTATCCCTTTGTCAGTGAAGAGCAAAAGATATAGGCAACTTTAGTTAATCCACGAAATAATCATATATATATAAATGAGTGAATAACAAAAGAAAAATGAATGGATAAGTTAAATCATATATAAAAAGTAAGGTTTAATTTTCATTAATGGACCACTTGATATTTTTCTTAATAGTAAAAATATTATTCTTTTTAATTACATTATTAAAAAACAAATTCAACTAATTTTGTAAAAACTATAAAAGTAGATGATAAAAATAACAGTATAATAAGACAAATTTTATAACGTCTATGCATGTGAGCCATGATGAAAGGAGCAAAGTTAGGCTTAAACACCACGTAATTGATTTTGCAATTATAAAATAAAATGAGAAAAAAGAAACAGTCCGATAAACTCAAACTTTGTAATGTCTATATGAGAGCCAGGATGAGACTGAGGCGTGAAAGGGGAGGAAAATTGGGACTAAACAACACGTATATATGAGAGGAGCAAAGTTGGGACTAAACACCACGTACGTACTATATTATAAATTCATTGTTGAACATGTAACGTATGGGTCCTTTATCTATTGAAAGTTAGAAGTCAATGCTTGAACATGTAACGTATGGACTATATATGGACCACCTATCCACTGGATCACTTAAAAACTTCCTGAAAGTTAAAATAATCTGCTTCGTGGTTTTTCTTTCTTACATTTCTTTATGTTGATCTCTATCAACATTTATTTTCTTGACCGTTACTCGTTTTTTTTTACTGATTTTAATCAAGATTTTATACAAAGCGTAAATATTAGTTTGAAAATCCACATCTTGATCACTTGTAAATTTGTAATTTGGCGTTTGTTCAGATTTATTGTATGTTTTAGTAAACACATTTTATTAACAAACAAGGTTTAACATGCATGTATGGAGGCATCATTGACGCACGAACATTACAATAGAGTTGGAAAAATGCAAAAGTAGAAGAAACAAAAACAATAAAACATGCAGAATAAAAGTAGATGATAATTTGAAAGTTGTGCAAGTATCACACCGAATTTATGTGGTCGATCTTTTATTAGTACTTTATCAGTAGAGTTGGATACATCAATCACACAATGCTGCATCTCTTTGTCATATGTTTCCTCATTTTGTTTTAGCGCATGCTCCACCTGAAAGATAGATAACGAGAGAATATTAAAATCAATCACGTATTGTCAAGAACATGTTTAAACCTATACGAAGTTTTAAATACAGTTTTACTTTGTGTTCCATTATATTCATGGTATGCTCATGCTCCATCCGGGACTTTTCTTCCATCGTTATTAACTCTGCTTCTGTAAGGTTCTTAGGTTCGATCTTCTTTTCTTTTTCTCCCGGCATATTATTTCCTTCCTGAGAAATCGATGAATGGCAATATTTAAAAATCTATTAACAATAGCCATTCCTAAAAAATAGTCTGGCATGACAACGTGAACATATAAGAAACATGCTACTTTGTTTGTTTGTTTGTTTGTTTGTTTATTTGTTGTAATCAAATCGATCGGTCGTGAGAATGACGGCTATCGCACCGATGTTATCTAAAGGCAAAGCTCATATATACGAGATATCACTTCATATTATGACCTGGTGAGTATACGGATGCCCACTATTTTGGTTTTGAGTAGCTGCAACATGGTCCAGAAGCTTGACTAGAAGAACTATGTTTATAACGGAGGGAAAGTCTTGATCAGCCATATTCTGATCACCAGCAATTAATTCCTGCATGCACGTATCCATGTTGAGTACATAAAAATAATACCTTTTGAAAAGAAGAATGAAGAAATAGGAAAAGGAAGTTTAATTGGCAGAGTACTATATCAAATAGAAACTCACGAGCTTTCTGATCCTTTTGTGAATGAAGAACAAATTAAAGAAGAATGACAAGGTAATCTACATTCTACAATACAATCATATATATGCGAGTGAGTAACAAAAGAAGAGTGTATGGATAAGTTAAATCGACGTAACAATCATATTTTAGATTATCTAACAAAACAAAAATCTTTTATTATATATATACGTAAAATGAGCTCTCTCCATCTATTGTATCAGTGTATCACCTTATCTCTAATGTTGTAAAAAAATAAAAATATGTTAATTTAGAAGAGATATCAATTTAGTTTAGTAGTTTAGAATTTGGAAACCGAACAAAGAAAAATAAAACATTTTATGAAACAAGATTTAATTTTTAAATAAAACTATTAAATTAATTAGGGACCAAATAAAATACAATTATTGGTATTTGTATAAGTGACACTTGAGTTTAATTTGCTTACTTAATTTAGTATGCGTATAATGTAGAAGTAGAAACGGTAAACGAAACAGAAAGGCAAAGACGACTTTTGAAGATATTGACTTTGGTACTTCCTTGCTGTTGAGTGTTGTCTTTGTTTTGATTTATGAACTATATCGTTTATTGTTTCTTCTATCGTTTTTGATAGTCTTATACTTACTTCGGACAAATCAATTGATTATGTATATGTTTTTGTTTTGTTTTTGGGGCAAATTGATTATGGATAAGTATGCATGATATGTCAACACAACAGTCGGAATAATCGATTTAACGTCTCCATTAATTTAGAATAATGATATATTGTGGAAATGCATGAGACTCTTTTAAATATATCGAAGATGCTAAATATCAAATCAGTTAGTTAATCACTTTTCAAATCAAATCAAATTGTATGTTCACAATTATCACTTTGTTAATCCCCGATTTTATATGGAACATAAAATACAAACACCATTAGTAACATATTATCATTGATATATAAAGTGAGAAACTATGAACTAATAACCACAAATCTGTTGAAAATTTTACAAACATGTCATAATGATGTGTTGCGATAAGCATGCTTCTCAGAAATTTGGGCCTCCAATTTTAAAAATGGATGATAATTATAAGAACTAATTACACATGGTGACATTGGTGTATTTCTTAGAAATTCTACCCTCTAAAACTATGATTTACTATAAGACCAATACACAAGATTCAATATATTAATATTGTCATGATGTTACACATTCACGTTTTTAACAAAAAGTCATACCCAAACACACTATTAGTCATTAGATGTCGACCTAAAACCAATTAAAAGTAGTCATATAATTATTTATACTCTACAATACGTAACTTCATCATATCAAGTAGAGAAAAACAACCTGAACAATATCAACTTTATATTTAAATTCGAGTTAGAAATGTCATCTAACAACAACTTGTTCACATCACTCACTGTTTTGGATACAAACAAAATAATATCCGTCAATAATATAGTGAAACATTTTCAAACAAAATGCTAAAGAAAACAGCACGAAATTATTAATTTCTCACATAACTGCATATCTAACAAACTTAGTAGTTCTTTATAAATTCTTAACATATAGCCTTAATAAAGGGGATAGGTTTAATAGAAACTATTTTTGTTAAATTTTAGAATGATTACTAAATATACTTTTTAAAACTAAAACAAGCAAAAAATATATTATTTTAAAAAGTATAAGCATTCAACTAATGAAGATCCTTTAACAGAAAAGAAAAACATTCAACTATAAATACTTTGAAAAGATGCTTCAAAAAAAATGAAAATGAAAAATAGTACATTCAATTTATCTAATTGTCTCTCGGTAGCAGGAAATATGGCCTATAGACATCTATTTAGAGAGGCGAGCTGTGTGAGATGTCCAGATAGTAGAGAAACAGTGAACCACCTATTATTCAAATGTTGCTTCGCTAGACTTGTCTGGGCTATTTCACCGATCCCAGCATATCCTGAAGGAGAGTGGACTGATTCTTTGTACGCCAATTTGTATTGGGTTCTTAACTTGGAAGTGGAAATTCCAAAGTTGGGAAAAATTGGCAATCTTGTGCCTTGGCTCCTGTGGCGTCTGTGGAAATCACGGAATGAGCTGATGTTTAAAGGAAAGGAGTATGATGCCCCGGAAGTTCTGAGACGAGCGATGGAAGACTTTGAGGAATGGAGTACTAGACGGGAGCTTGAAGGGAAAGCCTCTGGTCCTCAAGTGGAGAGAAATCTTTCGGTGCAATGGAAAGCTCCTCCTTATCAATGGGTGAAGTGTAACACAGACGCTACATGGCAGTTGGAAAATCCTAGGTGTGGTATTGGATGGATCCTCCGTAACGAGAGTGGAGGAGTCTTGTGGATGGGAGCAAGAGCTCTGCCAAGGACGAAGAATGTGTTGGAAGCAGAGCTGGAAGCTTTGCGGTGGGCAGTTCTCACGATGAGCAGATTTAACTATAAAAGAATAATTTTTGAATCTGATGCTCAAGCTCTAGTTAATCTGCTGAATTCTGATGACTTTTGGCCAACCCTTCAACCGGCTTTGGAAGACATTCAGCAGCTGCTCCATCATTTTGAAGAGGTCAAGTTCGAGTTCACTCCAAGAGGCGGTAACAAAGTGGCGGATAGAATAGCACGGGAATCTATTTCGTTCTCGAATTATGATCCCAAATTGTTTTCTATTGTGCCACAGTGGCTTAGAAGCACTTTGATTTAATTTGGTTATTGTAAACACGTTGGTTAATGAGTATTTGAAGTTGAGCCAAGGAAAAAAAAAAAAAAAAAGAAAA
>Ga0041059_1002659_pt1 | contig 13106 bp, 8 predicted proteins | sample AraColnosormetaG_FD_56232 | JGI IMG/M metagenome (GOLD analysis project Ga0041059, IMG submission 56232) | Arabidopsis roots microbial communities from North Carolina, USA - Col MF nosort | ecosystem: Host-associated > Plants > Roots > Unclassified | place: USA: North Carolina | collected 2013-09-02 | reverse complement strand
ATTTTTTTTTTTTTTTGGTATTTTTACGTGAGAAAATTATATTCATCGTTTATATCGATATTCTTCTGTTGCTCTTATCTAACTTGAGTGTAAGATTTTTTAGTTTAACACTGGGAAATTAAAAAAAAAATGATAAATGTTTTGTTATATCTATATAGGAAAACATTAGTATGTAATATAAAGTTAAAAGAGTTGAACCAATAGAAAAAATATTGCAGAATACAATCAATCAAAATAAACTACATAAACATACATTATGCAAAGAAATTTGAGAAAATTAAATAAAATACAACAAATAAAACTTATTGAACCAAAATTTTATCAGATTTTTTTAGTTTAATGAGATCCTATAAATTTGGATTTTGAGAGTATTAAGTGAACAAAAAAACAAGTGTAAGTGAACCTAATTACGAACCGGGTAACCGATTTACTGGTTTAACCCACCAAATCCGCTGTAATTCCAAAACACACTGTTGAGAAAAGTAAGAACCCAAGCGAAACAGAGAGCCTTTAAATAATTTCCATTTCATTCTCATATATACAAGAAAAAAGAGAGGCCTAGAGATCACAAGACCAGGTCTACAAAATTATCACAGACCTTTGTTTGTTTGTGTTTTTTCTTATTTATCCTATAAATCTATATAATCCTTCTTCCTTTGCTCCCATCCTAAAGATCTTTCCTTCTGTGTCTACTACATCAACAACCTGTAACCGCAACTAACCCGAGCTTCATGTGCTTCTTTTGTGACCATCATCGTCTTCTTCTTCTTCTTCTTCTTTATCTCTTATAACATCTATCACCGTAGCATTGCAGAAAAAACATCTCTGACAGTTGAGAAGATGTCTAGTTATGCAGCCATAACATGATCGATGTGAACACGGAGCAATCATTGCATTAGCCTCCCCCGCGTAGCAGATACAGCAAGTGTTGTCTTCTATATCTGTCGTGTCTTTGTTGAATGACTCTTCTTTTCTTTCGGGTTCTTGCGATGAAGCCCGGTTTATGAGATGGCTCAAGAAGTTCTCAAGCTGTCCAAGTTTCTTTACATAGGCATCATCCCCGCTTACACAACCGTCCTGAAAATGTTTTTGAAAAGCTGTGTCAGTAGGAGAAGCAAACGAGCAGAAACTAGATTTAAGAGCTTACGTACCCAATTATATTCCAAGAGATACTGAAACCCGTAATAGACTGTATCGGGACAGTCCATGCTTGCGAAAAGACCAATTACATCATGTTGTTGCTTTGGTTTTGAGTCTTCACTAGCCTCCAAGAGATTCAAGATTATACCAACCAAAGGAGCTAATAAGATCCCTCGGCTAACTTTCTCTGAAGGTTGTCCCTGCCGTCTAAGTGACCTGACAGATCTCAAAACAAGAAGAAAACAATATCAATTAAAAATTAGCGATTTCCAACAAAGTTAGAGCTATTTGGGATATTTTTGAACTTACAGATCAAAGAACTCGTCATCTACTGCTGAGGTCATGTGATTCAAGATGAAAAGAATCAACTCAGTGAGCCTACGAAGATTCGTGTCAGTCCCAGCAAGAAATGCTTGTGGCATTGCGTAAGTGCAGAATTCTAAGACCCTTGCGAGATTGCTTGAAAGCTCAAATATCACACAACATTTCCTTTGCTGAAACTCCATTACCTGCATAAAGACAAGACGAATCAAAAACCGGACAAAGAAGCAAATAGAGTACTACAAAAACTTGTAAGGGAAATGCAGAATAAGAACCACAATCATTCAGGGAAAACTATTCAATTACTACGAAAACTTAATCGATGAAAATGATCCAAGCTTATAATCTGACCTGATACTTTTCTTGCATTTCTCGCACCGAGACAGAAAATTCAGTGATGGTCCAGCTCAGTGTGTTGAATAGACGGTTAAGAAAAGTAGAAAGTAATTCACCATCATTGATACAAGCATCTCGTAGAAGCGCCTAGACGAAAAAGAAAATCAAAATCCAATATGTAGACTGAGGATCAGATAGGAACAAAGTCAAATCAATCTAACCAACCTGGAAAACAGTAGACGAAAACGAAGACTCTCCGTTCTTTAAAGAACTAAACCCAGAACCTTTGCAAAGACGAAGAAATATATTTGTGACAGGGATCCAAGATCTGTTGTCAAACGCTGCCAGTAGTGCTGCAGGCATGTGTCGAGTAGCTGCCTCATTGTTCTCGAAAGCTTCCAAGTACTCTTTGTACTGTACCAGGACGGATATTGACTGGAGAAGTAGATCTTTAAGATCTGTATTCGATATCCTTGAATCGTTGAAGTGTGTAACTACGAAAGTGATCTGGAAACCCAAGAATTTGCAATGACCATGTTAGAGCTAATCAACTAACAGTCAGCCATGAGGAAAAATAACAGACAAAAAAGATTGTGTGATAAGAGTTTAGGCATACAAATGATGAAAGTCCTTGTTTGATGAATGTTGTTGATGGGACAAACGGAGGATCGCTCTTGCGAAGCACATGGAAACAGTCTACCTGAGGAAATAATCAAAGAGATTGTAAACTTAGGGATTTCATTGAGAAACAGAGAAAACGCAACAGAATAAGTTGTTGGAAGATCTACTAACTTTGATCAAAGAGAAACTGAAACATGTTCATTTGACATTTATATCAAGAAGTACCAGAAATGTGCAAAAGCTGTTTACCAAAGATTCAAGGTAGAACTCTGGAATATAAACAAACACAGAATCCATTTTGCTGAGAACCAGAAGTAGCTGTACAACCCACATGCACAATGCATACATTCCCCTTTGCTTCCATCGAGAGAACAATGAGATGCGGAACCTGACAAAATGATTCAGAATGAGGGCAAAAATATAGATTGTAATGTTGCCTCACATGAATCATAACTGAAACCTCTTCACTACACCCTCCTTCTGGAGTTAACGCAATCCATGAGTTAAGTGAAACTTACCATGCGGAATGTCTAACACAGTCCATCACGTCTTCTTTGTAGTTGTTGCGAGCTTCCTTCAAGCGCTTTATTTGGTCACAAGAAGCCCGTTCTCTTATCTGTTTATCAGTTTCTTCAAGAAGTGATATTGATTGCGATTGGTGAGACATGTAATATGATGCCTAAGAAAAGCAGAAAGAGAACCTATCAGCCTCTCAAGCTTATTCAGGTTGTGGTATGTATCGTACAAAAAATACAACAAAATCTAATTAAGACGGGAATAATTAAAATTACCTGCTTAAAATTTGGAGCAACAGCAATATGGTATAATAGCAATAGAGCATCCAATAGTTCTTCTTCGCTTAGTATAGCAGATGAGATTCTACTCTCTTGAAGTGCAGTCCGCATAAATCTTACTGGACGATAACCAAAGTCAGGGTCAGACTGATTACTTGTGCTAGGTTTGTCGTCTATTTCTTCACTGAAACTTCCAGCACTACATTCTGCAGCAACATGAGAGGATCTCTCAGGAATGGAACTGCATCGACCACGAGAACTTTGAGCAGTATTTTTTCCTCGATCCTTCAAGGATTTAGTAAGATCGGTATCATAAGCTAAGCAACAGCATGGCTTTTGCTCAGTCGCGTGAGTTACTCTATTCTGTTCATCATCCATACAACCTTCTTCCCACCGCATTATTTCTTCTTCTTGATCATCTGTGGGGTAGGACTTCGATATATGACTAAATAGCCCGCCAAGCCTAGTAATATCAGCGCGATGTGGATCATTTTTAAGAAACAAACTCAATGGAAACTTCTGCTGACCACCTCTGTGAAGAAAACCAACATTGTGATGGACGGCTTCACTACTCTTCAGCATTGCAAAACCTTCTGACAAGAAGTGGAGTATAACTGAGAACAAAGAGACAAGAACCGAATTGCGTGTAACTCCAGAAGGGGCCAGAGTCCTATCTGCGCCTCTGTTCTTCAATAAAAGGTTCTGTAGGAATCCCCTGAAAGCTGAACCAGGAAGCTGGGGAGGTGATACAGGTGGTATGAATTGTATGACCAAGAGACAGAGGTTCCTCTGCTTCTCCTCAATCTGAATTCCAAGAGAAAGAATTACTTAATTATGTTCCTCAGATTCCAGAGGAGACTTATGCCAGCGGTTATTTATAGAAAAATAAAATAAGTCAGAAATAACCTATCATACCTTGTTAATGGCTTCAGAGAGAGCGGAGATCGTAAATCCCATGCTACTCTCGTAGGATATATCTTCAGAGGATCCAGGCCACCAAACAACAGGCATTAAGTGCTGTAAGTCATGCTTGTTGGAACTCCTGCATGACAAGAAACCTTCAAACAAAAACTCGAAATGCAAAGATCTCCACCATTGTACCATCAATTCTTCCCGTTTAAACAAATGACAAGCCAGCGCCAGATAGGGATAAGGTCCGGAGTATGGACACTCGGTTAAAATCAGTGTCGCTGTTTTGCAGCCACAAGCCAGAGCGTTTACTACATGCTCAAAGATCAAATGAGATTGTGGGAACTCAAGAAACACATCAAGAACTTTGTCTAAACTTGACGAATCATGCGGTGCTTGAGTTCTGAAAGTCTCCAAGAGGAATGACAGAAATGCACCCCGTCCTAAGTACTCCGCCAACAAAGGGTCTTGCTCAAGTATATAAAAGAACTCATCACATATGGCAGACGAAACAGGGCAAAAGAGTTCTTCGACTGAGGCAAATCTCCTCAGTCGACTTAATGTATCAGCCAATGAGCGGTCTGGCCTATCCAGCAGTCTTGAGAAGCATCGTAGTAGCTCTGTTGCAAATGAAAATCGAGTTGGAGCTTCTTGAAGAGGTTGGAAACCGTCAACAGGGTACTTAAACGGGTAAGCGCCGAAATTTAACTCGCATCTCTCACCTTGGGAGAGAGATATAGCAGGGTAATACCCAAATCCAGGTCCAAGTTTTCTAATACCAGTAAATGCAGCCCCGAGGGAGACACCATTCCTGTAGAAGTAAATCTCATCACAGTTCAAATCTATGCAGCAACCGATGACATCCCCAGCAACCCATGATTGACCATAAGGTTCAGCTTCCTTGTTCCATTTGCTTACCCTTCGACCATCAAAAGCATATGAATCATCAGCATCACCCACACCTTTCTGGTCAGTGAAAGGGCAAGCAAGTGTTGCCCATCCAAGTTGTTGAATTCCCGAGGTCTCTAAAGCGACTTCATACATCCATTTTCCTTTCCAAATACAAGCATTAGCCCTGGCGCTACTGAAAAGTGCTAAGCTCTCCAATACAAGAGGTGGCTTCACAATCCTGATATCACCACATATGCTAAACTCTTCAAGGCCAACAATAGGAGGTCCAACACCATGATGAACTACACTGATTCCTTCTCTCTGACTAACTGAAACATCCAAATCACCATGAAGCTTCGAGAACTGATTCTTAATCACAGCTCTAATCAAGCTACTGTCTACTTGACCATCCAATGGACCAACCGACTTTTCTGCTAAACCAAATATGAATTCGATAGTCCGTTCTAAAGGCCGGTGACCAGAATAATCAAAATGTGGAACAATACGAGCTTTCGAGGAATTTTCTTTAGCATCTTCACCATTCAGTAAAACAGCCAAACCAGATGAAATCATACCAACCCGTAGGCTGTCTTCAGCCATATGGCATTGATTGTGAACCAAACGCGCTTTCAACACAACCAATTACAAGAGAACCAAAGTCTGTATCTATTCAACGAGACCTCATCAGAGACAATTCGAAAATGATTCAGAAAAGCTGTGAAGAGAAGAAGAACAAAAAAAAAAGTAGCATAAGTTTCCAAAAATCAATACTTGAATCAAAAAGCTTTCAAATTTATGTGATGAACAGGGATTAACAAAAAGAGAAAGCTATTCAATTTCAATCAATTAGAAAGAAAAAAACACCAAAATCAGAACGGAAAATTCGAAACTCACCGGAGAAATTGACATGAAAAGCGATTAACCCAGAAGCCAAAATCAATCAATACCCAGATTCTTCAAACCAAAGACGGCGGACTTGTGCTAGGGTTTTTCAAATAAATTAAACAGGAGAAGACTTTTCGCTTCTTTTTTTTTCTTCTTCTTCCTCGAAGAGAGAGAGAGAGAGAGATTTTGCGCCCAATATTTTTGGGGGAACAGAGAAGAAGAATTGAAGAAAGAGAGAGAGAGGAATCAGAAGACCGGTGGCTAACACCGAACGAGCCAATGGATCATGTGGCGTGTGGGTTTTTTACCGACACGTGTCGGTGTCGATGACGTGGCTGATGACGTATTATATCGACGGTCTGGTCTGGTAACTTTTATAGAAGGAGAAGGAGGAAAGTTTACGATGCGGACGGTCTTACGTTTATTTTGACACGTGGCGTAGTAGATGTTAACGTGTTCTTAAATCAAATTACAAAATTACAAAAAGTAAACAACGCTTTTTAATTTTTCTCCTTCTGTTTTCTTTTTTAGTGTTAACATTATGAGATTTGTTTTACTGAAGATATTTCCTGTTATTTGGATTAATCAAAAATAACAAAAAAAAAGGTGCTGTAAAACTTAGCAATTTAAAGGTAAAGTTAAAAGAATGTTAGTATCACCACTAACTAAAGAAAAAATCACAAAAATAATATGGTATTGTTTGAATATTCTTTTTTTTTTCATTTTAGTGTTAGTATTATGAGATTTTCGTGTAAAATTTTTGCTAAAAACATTGTTAAAAAAAATTAGTTTTGTTTATCGCTTTTAAATAGTTATTATTTTTAGTTTAAAAAAAAAAAATATTATTGTTTATTATCAAAGATGATTTGGTTTCGACTACCCGTGAAATTTTCGAATGTGATTACAGTTGTCGAATAGCGTATTTACTGTATTTTATTTAAGTGGATCTAAAATATGATATAATTATGATTAATCTAAAAAGAAATGTAAATTTAAGTTATATATCACTTTTGTAAATAATTTCTCTCGGAATTATTTTTTTTAAGTCCTTAATAATATCTTATGACAAAAAAAAAAATATGAATCTAGTTATCAGGTTTCCTTGGTAAAGAAAAATTTAGATGTAAGTTTCCTATTTGTAGATTCTATAATCATAACGGGTTTCACAAACAATTATAATACTGGTATCATTCGTTGACAAGAACTAATAATAATCTGGAGTTGACTTAATTAGAAAACTTTATTTGTAAATCAATTGTCAAAAGCCATTCGTATATTCTTAATACATTATGCAAATTAAAGAAGAGTGTTACTATAATGTATGCACGAAAACTATTCAAGTGGATGTAAAGACGATTGAAATCGACGGAACGTGACGGAGCAGTTGTTGACAAGTCACCGGAGCTTTTGCAAACTTCCGATAGACACACGACCTTGTCAACGACCTGAGAGTATAAATAATTGAAAATATCAACTCGATCTCTAAACACACCACGTGGAAAGCTATGAGACCACTGTCGGCTAATGACTAATAAAAGAAGTATCGTGCACGTGTTCCACGTTGATCAACAGCCACTTCACTGGCTGATGTCTCTGTTATTCAGATAGTGACTTAAGACGGCATTATATTGTCTTCAAGGGAAATATTAAAACGCTGCGTTTCCGTGTGATGGAATAATTTTGCAACCGTTGCCACTTTTACTTTTGGGAATTTGGTTGAACAGCAACTTGTTTTTTTTTTTTTGGTAAATATTTTTGGTTGAACTTGTCATTCAATGTAGCAAAACTTAGTAAAAATGCTACAAAACATAAAGATTTTCAAATGTGCCAAACCTCAGCTCTATGGACGATTTCCCTGTTCTAACTATACTAAAATGCATAGTTTTGGTGTAGTGATTAACAAAAATATGTATGGAATATAATCATGATGATAATGATAATGGTAAGATTATGCTTTTACTTTTGATTAAAAGCTAGTGATATGATTTGCCTCTTAATTTGAGTAGATGATTTTCAATGTTTGGTACTATTTTCATTGTTTTAGTGGGAAGAAAACAAAGAGATTTGGTGTTCAATGTAGCGTTAGTTAAGTAGATGAAAAGAGATACGTTGATGCTAATGATGATGTTATGATGTTTGATACTTTATATGTTTAATCATCATATTATCATTAATATGCTTTGTTTAAATGGTGATCTTTATGCTCTGTTTTGGCTTCTACTATATATATATGCTGTATTTTTCTATGGGAAAGCAAAGCATAAGTAACGACAGTTGAAGTCCAAGTAAAGTACTAGATTGTTTCATGCCCATTGTGCAAGAGCCATATTTTATTTATTAACAAAACATCCAACTGAGACTGGAGATACATAAAAGCTTGGAACATAATCCACTTTCAAGTGTTTGCTAACCACCGAGTGAGACAATGAACCAATATGTTATCAAACAAATGTGATAAACAAATACAAATTCTCCAATCGATTAGGCAGAACCGCAGCATTAGCTAGTGGATAAATCAAGAGTTCAAGAATCGAACACACAACATTCATTAACTTGTGTCTTGATGATGTCAAATTGTGAATCATGACTCAAAATGTATTACAACCATCATCATCATTAGGCCTCAATGCATCTCTTGTCTATGATCTAAAACGTATAGACAACACAAGGAACAAGCCGCCATGAGTGATCTGAGACAACTTTCCTTAAGGTAAGTAAACTGGTCATGGCATTTAATGCTTTTGAGTTTCAGAGTCTGGTTGATGTATAAGGGAAGATTTTTAAGTTTAGATAAGGGAAGTTTCACCCAAATATCATCTTTTGGTGTCGATCGATATTTCATATTTGATATTTTGTCCCACATTTTTGTTGATAATGTCAATATTGATATTATTTTATGCATGAGGTCTTGATATCATAGTTCAATTTTCGTTTTAGTCAAAATTGATGACTTTTTATTTTTCATTTTTTAAATAACTAATAGGTTCTAGGCCTAGGGGATTTGGTATTATGTTGTGCTTATATATAGGTTAATTTGTTTATATTCTTTTCAGATATAATCCTATTAGAAGATAGCATATTCGATATAAGTTTGTTTATGATTCTTAAAGTATATTCTCCTTGTATATAGGACGATCGTAGATATCACTAGATATGGGGAACTGTAATGCCTTTATATTGAAATCAATAGAGAATGATCTCCTCAACGGAGACTTTCATTAGCTTTCAAATCCAACATACTTATTAAGTAGGGCTCCTTCATCTTTTTCTTTTCTCCTCCTCCATCGTACGATATGTCTTCTCCAGCAGCCTCCACCACCAACGAGCCACGGCACGAGAATATTCATAGAGTTTCGTCGTCATCGTTATTCTCATTAGTAAAAGGACTCATAACAGGTTTACTCCAAAGTCAACTCATGAGACGAGCTATAAACTTAATCAACCGAAACCCTAGACCATACGATATTGCCGCGGACCAATCTTCTTTGTTGTTTTCGTCATTACCTTATGATGTAGTTTTGAACTGCTTAGCTCGTGTCTCCAGACGCTACTACCCAAACCTCTCTTGTGTTTCCAAAAGCTTCCAATCCCTTGTGCGTTCTCCTGAGCTTGCACATATGCGATCCTTAATAGGCAAAGATGATCCCGTCGTTTATGTTTGCTTTTCCGATACTAAGCCTTTTTTGGGCAGGAGACTTGATTGGTTTACTTTGAATCCAAACGAGAAGAAAACAAGTGTTCTTAACTCATTTCAGGTTTTTTCTTACTATATGTTGTATTGTCCCTCCGTCTCCATAGGTTCAAAGATCTACTTCGTTGGAGGATGCATGTACAAATGTTTGCCGGGCCTATTGATCTTTGATTCCTGGTCCGGCGAGTTGTGTGTGGGTCCTAGCATGAAGGAGGCTCGCATGTTACCGGGCGTGGCAGTAGTAAATGGGAAACTATACGTAATGGGAGGGTGCCGCGAAGACCAAATCCAAGTGGAGGTTTTCGACCCGAATTCACAAACTTGGGAAGTTGGACCTTTAAGTTCAGATGGGGAAGTCCGATACGGAAAAGGGTTAATGCGATATGGAGCAATTGTGACTGAAGCTGTAGCATTGGAAGGGAAGGTTTATTGTATGAGTTATAAAGATGGGAGTCACATAATCTACGATACGAAAGATGGAAAATGTGAGACTTTTTTGATGGCAGATGGAAAGGCATGGAGGAGAGGTGGAGTGTGTGTGGTAAACAGTGTGATCTATGTTTATTACATTAATCTTGGGGTAATGTGGTATGACCCTAAAGATAAGGTATGGAGAGAGGTTAAAGGTTTGAATAAGCTTGATTATAAATCAATTGACATGGTTGGGATGGTGGATTGCAATGGGAAACTTGGGTTTCTGTGGGGAAATAACACGAGAGAAATTATTAGTGGAAGAACCGAGAAGAGGATTTGGTGTGAGATGATCGTGTTGGAGAGGAGTGGAGTAGAAATCCATGGAACGGTCGAGTGGTCTGATCTCGTTGGATTTGTTCCTCATGACTATGAAATTTGGCGTTGTCTAGGTGTTTCTTATTAAAACTTAGTTTATGATGGTAATGGTGTGATGACGTTTTCTTACTTTGTGAATTACCATATTACTAATATGTTGCATTGGCTGAGCAGAATTGTGAGCATCACAGATTAAACATGATTTGCATCTTTGGTTGCTTTTCATTTTTAATATAGCACTTACGATAAATAGGTACCTATATACCAAAAACGTGTATTTGAAAAACAAAACAAGCTTTTAAACTTACAAAAAGTAACTGAAGGTTATAAAATATATAATCCTATTTACCATGACATTTGGCGTTGTCTAGATGTTTAAACAGTTTTTCTTGTAGTAGCATTTCTGATCAAAACTATAAAAGAGATGCTTATGATAGTAATGATGTTGTGAAACGTTTTCTTACTTTTTGTATGACAATTTTATTAATATAGCGTCTTACTTAGCTAAAAAGTTGATGTATGACAATTCAACAATAGAATTGTCTACTCTAGATGATCGACTGTTGTATCTGAAATCTAGATATACAAGTTTCTATGCGATTTTGGGCATTTCAGTATATGTCATCTAAATTCGTATCCAACTTTACGTGGTTCATGACTTGTCGACTTAGAGTAGGATTAGAATAGATTTGGCAAGCTAGTTTTACACCACATGTCACGGGAATATCCGTGTGAGTAGGTTGGCTCAATGATATTGAATTATTGATATATACTTACTCCAAGACTTGCCCACAACAAGTGGAGTTTAGCTTTTAATACGAGTCCCTCGGCCATGATTAGGGGTTTGGGGAGAGAATTAACGTCTGATCAAGAAAATATCAGAGGAGTAATTAGGAAGAAAAATCCAATCGAAATGTACAAGATTTGTCTAAAACACAAACAACACAATCATAATTTATCCTTTTTGATAATTTTACAGGATTTAATCACGCAGTAGTGTACAACACACAGTAGCTTTGCGATGAGCTTGGTACACCATCTCTTCTTTTCCCGCTCGCATCGACCACAATCTAGCCGTGGTGTCCGATGATGCTAATAGTACAAAGTGAAAACCAGTTTAAATACTCTTTTGTCTCACACAAGTTTTCCAGTGTAAAGAGATTAAGTAGTACCTGTTACAAGATATTCTCCATCCATTGAGAAGTCACAGTCCCATACCCATCTTTCATGACCTGTTAAATGATATTGATGAGAGTGTAAAAGAGAACACATACCCCTTTCAGAAACACGGAGAGACCATATACCTGTTAAAACTTTCTCAAGTTTGAAACCATCAAGGTTCCATATTTTGACTGTTTTATCAGATGATGCGGTCGCTAGATATCTGCTAACAAATATATAAGACCTTACAAAAAGAAAGAAGACAAAGAAAACAGGTTGCAAGAGAAAGAAGAAGAAACACATAATTACTTGTTTCCAGGAGAAAGGAGACATTTAAGGATGTGGCTATTATGAGCTTGTAGCTTATGAAGGGGCTCAAACTCGGTCATCGTCTAGCAAAAAACACAATCAAATTTTTAAATGACATGAACAATTATTTCAGCATAATGGAAGAAAGAAAGTTTTTCTTATGATTAGAACAGTACTTGTCTTTCACACAAGGAGCGCCATACATAACATGTTCCACGGTCGTTAGCAGCAACCACCATTGTCCCATCCCACATAACCGTTAAAGACCGTATAGGTGTACCGACTTCTGGTACCTATATATAGTTATACACCAAAGTAATATTATATATCTACAGATTCTTAGAAAATGTAACTAGGATAAAGAAATGTACCAGTTCACAGCTACACAAATCTGCTCTGAGATCCCATACACGTATATTACCGTTTTGGTCTCCAGATATCAATTCAGTCTATAAAAAAGGATAACAAGTAAGACAACTAAGCCGATTGCTACAAAACAACACTAAGATATGTACCTGATTTGGGTGTAAAACAACTGTGTTAACTGGTGAAACACTTCTAAACTCCCTTTGGCATTCTCGAACCCTGCATTTTCGGTTCACGGGTCAAATCAAAATGAGCATTGAGCTATATATAGAAGAGAGAAAAAAAAAACATGAATGTGCTATATACCTCAAGTCCCAGATCTTAACAGAGCCATCTTCTGACCCTGAATACATCATGTGTCCAGTATATTGGAATCCTACCGCCATAACATTTTTGGTGTGTGATACAAAATTCCTCACCTAATGTGCACAAAGACTCCATCAAGATCATTCATATATTCAATCAAAAGGAAAGATAAACAAACAAAAACCACATCAAAAAGAAGGATATTTACAGGTATATGAGGGTTGTAGGATCTGAGATCAAAGAGTCGTATGTGAGGATTGCAAGCTGCTACTAGTTTACCCTTTTCAGGGGTTAGCTCAAGCCTATTCACATGCTGAATATAATACAAAAGTTTCAGATGAAATGTCAAAAAATTAAAAAATGCATATGTCACAGAGATTTTAGTGTTGAGAAAACACACACCAAATCAGGATAGCGAAAGGAAAAGTAACAGCGACCGGTTCGGGCTTGCCATAATCGGATGGTTTGATCATGGCTTGCTGTTGCGAGATACACGGGACTATCATCCGGTTTGTTTTCAAACATTATTTCTTCAACAGAAGAAGACTAGGGTTTCGCAAACGTTTTTTTTTTTTTTTTNNCAATTT
>Ga0041059_1002658_pt1 | contig 13108 bp, 8 predicted proteins | sample AraColnosormetaG_FD_56232 | JGI IMG/M metagenome (GOLD analysis project Ga0041059, IMG submission 56232) | Arabidopsis roots microbial communities from North Carolina, USA - Col MF nosort | ecosystem: Host-associated > Plants > Roots > Unclassified | place: USA: North Carolina | collected 2013-09-02 | reverse complement strand
AAAAAAAAAAAGGCTTTGGGGGTTGTAACGTAAGTTGTAAGATTAATTTTCTCTTCAAATCCTTTTTTTAATCTTAAGTTGTTTATGTTACTTACTTACATCATCATTATTGAAGAAGAATCCATGATCGTCGTTCTTTGTCTATATATGGTTTGTTTCTTTTGTAAGAAAGTGTTAAATGTGTATAAAACGTAGACAACTTTCTAAGCTCTCATAATTAATTGTGTGGACGATTTTGTAATTTAAATAATAATATATATTCTTTTTCATTGTTGTTCTCACTTGCTCGATTTCCACGACCTAGATCTTCCTCTGTAATATATACTCTTAAATGTGAAATTTACAATGGGAAAATTCCCAAAACAAAACCATCTTCTTCAAAATTTGTCTGAAAAAAGCTTCAATTTTTTCTGTTGCCAGGAAAAAAAACTCAAACTACTTTATTGGTGACTAATAAAATTTAAAGTATAAAGTATTGACAGATTCATTCACACATCTCATACGAAAAAAACAAATCTCAATTTTACCCTTAGAAAAAAACTTAATTTTATTTGTTTAAAATTTAAAAACTCAAAAAAGAAAAACATCTTTCTTCTTCATTAATTTCTTTTCTTTTTATTAATTTTATAAATTTTAAAACATTAATAAATAGAATAAAAAAACAAAACCATCTTTCTTCTTCATTAATTTCTTTTCTACTTCTTGATTTTTATATTTTAAAAATTTAATCAATAAAAAACAAAACATCTTTCTTCTTCATTAATTTCTTTTTCCTATATATTAATTATTTAAAATTCCAGTTTTTTTCGGATTTCAGAAAAGAAAAAGGAAAGAAAATTATATCAAAGAAACTATCATTTTTTCTGTGTTATAATAAAAATATAGAAGATTTTGTATCCAAACCTACAAATATGTAACAAAATCATAAATTTGAAATAAAATATTCACATACATCTAATTTATACATTCTAAATTCATATAGTAATAAAAAATCCGCTGTAGCACATTGGTTAAATCTCAACATCTGACTTTCAACATCTATATATATATTATTTATTCTCCTTCATTCATCAGATTTTGATCCGACTTTACTCTTATATATGGATGGTATAATAAATTAGTTGCAAAAACTCAACACTTGAGTCTTACTATTTGTTGGTAACTGGTTTTATATACGAGCCACTTTGGTCTCTGTTGAGTTTTGTATTTGATATCTTATATTCTTTACTTCTGTGATATGTTTAATTATTAATTCTATGATTTGTTTGCTTTTATGATCAGCTCGAGCGCCTTACTCTGTGATGCTAGAAAGTATTGATCATGAAAAGGTATACATACACACTTGTTTTAGTTTGTTGTAATTGATACTTTAGATGACCGTTTTGTAACTTTAGAAGAGGCTAATAAAATAAGCATGCTGAAGTTAGTATGGCGTATTCTGTCGGCACACGGTTCCTTATGGGGAGATTGGGTGATAAAATATCTCATTCGTGGTGGTTCTTTATGGTCTGTCAAAGACAACACAACTCGTGGTTCATGCATTTGGCATAAAAATGGGTGGTCTACTTCCTTTTGATTTGATATGTGGAGCCCTATGGGATGCCTATACGAGAAGCTTGGGGAGAGAGGTTTTATTTAGTTGGAATATCAAAAACCAGCACAGTAGGTGAGGTGATGGACACACATCGAAGGAAAAAACATAGATAAATCTTGTAGAGGAGGAGGTGAGGAAACAAAAGCTTATCAGGAGTCAAGACTCGGGTATTATGTTGTGGAAGGGAAGGAACGATCGATACAACAAGAAGTTCGGGACAAAGGAGACTTCACAGGTTCGGGTTGCTAAACCAACTATAGAGGAGTACAAAGGGATATGGTTCCCTCACTCCACCCGGAAGTACTCTTTTATCACTTGGCTAGCAACAAAGAATAGATTGGCAACAGGAGATCGAACGCAAAAGTGGAAAAGAAACGCAAATGTGAGTTGCGTGTTTTGCCAGTACCCGAAGGGGAACATAGAACATTTGTTTGTTTTTATGCCTTACACATTCAAGATATGGGAGGAACTCATGAAATGTCAAATGAGTGCTTCTGGACAAGTTCTCGGCAGCTTGGAAAGAGGTTCTTAAGTTGACCACCGATAAAGCTCAGGACTATACTAAAGCGTTTATCCTCCGGTACGTGTTTCAAAACACAATTCATTCCATATGGCGGAAAGGAACAACATGAGACATGCATGGGAACAACCATCACCTGCGGGAAAGCTTGTCAAGATGATTGACACAAATATTCGAAACCGGTTCAGCATGTTTAAGAATGGAGGCTTATCGAAGTACGAAGGTGGCATCGTACTTTGGTTTGAAACAAGAAATCAAGGATAGCTCATTCTTTTCTTGTATTTTATATGAAAAGTTTTGCATTCAAATGTAACAAACAGTGATTTTTTCTTTGGAGTATAATTTAACGTTAATTTTTTTTAAAAAAGATATTGATTCCAAAAGCAGTAAAGTTTGAATTTTGGAACCAAAGTGAATAGAAGCGAGTATTAATCAAAGAAGAGAGTGGATTAATAATCTAATTTGAGATTCTCTTACAATAAAGATAGATTACATCAAAGAGTTTAGGTTTTAAGAGATTTAAGCTTTTGCCCTCTTTTTTTTCTTCTTCTTCATCAGCAACGAACCAGACCAGACAGAGACGGAAGAAGAGGGAAATAGACAAATTAGGTGATGATCTGTTCTACCACCACAAGTTCCTATACACAAAATCAATTTTTGTTGATCTCTCTATCTCACACTCCCATATATCCTCAGAGAAAAAGAGAGAGAGACAAGACAAAGAGCTCTTCAGATTTTCCAAAGACGAAAAAAACGAATCCTCATTCATGATATTAGCCAATGGTTCAGGGTTTTGAGACGCGGCTCAGTAACCCTAACCCCGATCCTAAACCTCAAGATCCTGACCCTTCAGGCTGTGTTGCAATTCCGAGATCCTGGAGGAGTTTCTGCAGCTACTTGTTTTGATGTTTTTTTCCACTGGGTTTTATGGTTCTGTCATTGGTGTCGAATCATTTGACTCGAACGGGTTAGGGTCCTCTGTTTGTTGATCCGGGAGTTGAAAAACCGGGTCTCAGGTCGAGGGACTTCAGTTTCAGATGCTCACTTAAGAGCTGTTGGGACACATGATCAGATAGGACTGGCTGGTTGTCCTTGTTCCAATTATAGCCTGGCTGGATCGATCCGTTGTTGTCCCAAAATACATGAGGAGGAGTCCTTGGACTACTCCGCGACCGATCTTGCTGCCTACTAGGCTCCTGAAAGAAACTGTTGGTGTAGAAATTTCCGCCACTTCCCGGGCTTCTGCTTGATCCTATGCCTTCATGCAAGAAGTTAACTGTAGTTTGTCTTTGGTGATGGAACGGGATGGCTCCACCACACCCAGTTAAAGGTGTTGATGAACCAGAGAGAGCGTGGGGACTAGATATTGGGGATGGAGATCTTCTTCCGCTAATGTGTGGTGAATGCGAGTGAAAGATTGGACTACCGACTGGTGAAATCGGGCATGACATGTTCCTAGGAGATTGGGATATACTGTGACCAAAAAAGGAGGAAAGTTTAGCCACAAAGAAGCTTTGATGCTTGGAAAATGAAGGTAGAAACGAAATGGCTAAGACCTGAATCCCGAGCCATGTTTTAATCCTTTCTGCTGGTAATTGGTTGCATCTTCCGAGTCTAAGCACGGAAGACTCCTTGCATGTCCAATGTCCTGAAACAAACAGATTTGTCAGGCAATCAGAAGCATAGAGAATTTAGAATTGAGGAATATGAGCTTTCATACCAGTGATCTCATGGTGCTCGAAGCTACATTCATGGCTTCTGCAGGCTCGCCACTCACAATAGGCCTTTCCATCGGCATCACATTTCTTACAAAAGCATGATCCAAAAGCTGAGCAGCTGTAGGACGATTTGCGGGGTTTCTTTGTAGGCATTTTCTTACAAAATCCTTCCCCTCTTCAGATAAATGATCAGGGATATCTGGAAGCTCCTTGCTGTTTCCAATCTTGAACATAGCAGGAACCTGTAAAGAACTCGAATACATAAGGATGGAAGAGTCGCATCATTCAATCTCATGTTTGTTGAGTACTTATATGATTTACTAACCCCTTCATACTGGCTCCATGGAGGTTTCGTTGTAGCCATTTCTAAAACAGTACATCCAAGACTCCATATGTCGACCGCAAGGTTACTGCCATTTGAATTCTTTATCACCTGAAATCCAAGCAAGATAATAAAGCATCAGCATAACGCCTGTCAACATTGAAACAGACAGGTTGTAGCAGCATACTGACCTCAGGTGCCATCCAATATGGGCTCCCCTTGAATGATAAAGGACCAGATTGAGCAGTAATCTGCATTTTGTTTATGAATTTGTATTAGACTTAGGAAAGTTTCTAACTAGGCTTAGCATAGTTTATTCAGATCAGTTGTTTCTGCGTAAAGGAAAAATTCAAACAGGACAAAAACAAAACAGAGAATGCAGAGAACATATACATACATGTTTTGCCATCCCAAAATCAGCAACTTTTACTCGTCCATGAGGATCCACCAATATATTTGCTCCTTTGATGTCCCTGAATAAAATTAAAATCCATGTTCATCTAATTCTCCAACTAATGAAGGATGAAGGAAAACGAGGTATCAGAAGAATGGATAGAATTCACTGCCTCACCTATGAACAGTATTTTTGGCGTGCAAATATGCGAGCCCTGATAAAATTTGTTGTGTGTAGTTACGAATGGCATTCTCACCAAATTGTCCATACTCTTGAAGAAGTTTATAGATCGAACCACCGGAGACATACTCCAGATATATATACAGCTTGTCATCGACCTGAATTGGGAGGGGAAAGTAAAGAATCTAGTCATGTGCATGACTTGGTTGAGCTGAAACAGTTGATAGTATCAGAGAACAGAAATGTCCAAGAAATATCTGTAAAACTTACGGTTTCAGAGCCATAATACTGCACTATATTTTGGTGTCGTAAACGGCTTAGAACTGAAATTTCCTGCGAGAGTCAATCATTGAAAGAGAAGCAGAAAGGTTAGAAAATTCAAAAACAAAAGCACCAAAGAGCAGCTTCCGTTGTTCTGAACAGATGATGATGTGTAACTTACTTGCCCCAATTGTTGTGCACTCTCCCTTGACTTAGGATCATCTGAGCATAGAGTAACCTCTTTCATGGCACACATCTCCCCACTTTCACTGAGGAAGAAAACATAACCGATCAAAACAGGGGTGACATAGAAATATAACATTTGAGTTCTCCTATTCAATATTTTGTGAAGAGAACAAATCAGTTTATTGTAATTTGTAACCATGAAAACTGAGATTTGCCCCTGAGAAACTTAACCAACATATGGAACAATAATTTCTACCAGTATGGGATGGATTCAGCAGTGATATTCTTCCCATAGGCCATAGCCAGTATAAAATGCGATACAATGAGCAATCAGAACATCTTTGAAACTAAAACCAGACTTGTTTAGTTACGAACCTGTTAAAGCCAAGATACACATGTCCAAAACTTCCCATCCCCAGCAATCTCCCTTTTTTCCATCGCGATCCAGGGCTAACCGTAGCCTCTGCCCTTGCCGGACTTCGGGGGACAGACGGAGATGTCGCTGCTGAATATGTGGGTGAAAACGGACAAGTATTAGAGATTAATAACGGCGGGAGAGGCAGACGATGGCTTTGCTGTCTGTTATCATCAAGTCTTCTAGTAGGAGACCCAGTAGTTGACCCTCCAGCTCGAGGATGAAGAGGTGTAACAGCACCACTCTGTATTCTAGAGCTAGGACCAGGGCTTGTCATTCTTGGACTAGGCACAGGGGAACATTCAGGGCTACACCTGCTTTGAGGCCAAAACAGCTGAGTAGCCATATCTCCACCAATGGAATTGTTACCTGAGTTGTAACCTGAACCGGGGCTTGAGCACTGTCCAGATCCAAGCAAGGAAACATCTGAATATGGTTTACTAATCAACAACCCATGGTTTGAGACTTGATCTGGAATAAAGGATCTCATTGGACTCCTGGAAGGACTAGACAACAAACTATCTGGAGCACTGCATAGCACTAAATCTCGTTGGGGGATTTGTAGATTCTTCACATGAGTTCCCAGAGGTCTCCGCCTAGGAGATGCAGACAGAATCCTATTTTTATTAGGGACTGGCTTAAACATCTCAGCTGAGTTTTTGTTACTATGCATTGACTGATCCCTATACATAAAGAGTAGGATATAACATGTTTAGAAATAGAGAGCAATAGAGAGAGAGAGCACAATACACAATAGTAACAATCACAATTCAAACTCACCTCGAAGATATGTTTACTGGTGTTCGGTTCCCATTTTCACAATCAGACGCCAATGGACTGAGAAGAGAATCAGATGGAATGTCACCCACAGAACTTCCACTAGACACAGAAGCAGTGGCAAAATCAGGCTCAGCACCGGTATTATCAGGTATGCTTGTAGCACCATGGGGCTTTGGAAGTGGCAACCATGACGGCTTCAAATTTGCATCTAAACCTGGTCTCTGTGATCCATTCATTCCTGAATCAGTACTGGTTACATGAGGACGGACAATAGGACGAGGAAGAGGTACAGCAGGAGATCTTTCTGCAAAACTCTGACAGCGTGAAACCCGAGTAGAAGGAGAGGGAGATCTTGATGGTAATCGAGATATAGCTCCTCTTTCAGACACAATCTCATCACGTCGTCGTCTTGATTTTCTTGATCTTCCACTAGACCTATCCTCAGATGCGAATCCCAGTTTCCGATTAAACGCATCAATGATACTCTCCTTATTAGTTTTCTTTTTTTCATCTTTTGATTTACTCCACCAAGGCATGATCTTCTTCCCACAAACCAAGAGGCACACTCACTCACACTATCACTCTTTTAAAAGCTCTTGTTCAACATTACAAAGTAACTCTCCTTTTGACCACTTCAGAGATCATACTTGGTTGACCCAACATAGGTCAACAAACGAAGAAAAGTCCCAATATAAACACCATTTTATTATTATCCCATTGGTGTTTTGACCACAATACCAAGAAGAACCTGAAAGATCTGATTACAACAACAAAACCCAGCGTTAGGGTTTACAACAACTATGATTCCGTGTGAAATTGAAGATACAGACAGATACAAAATTCACCAGAATTCACAGAAGCCCAATTTTTTCAGCAAATTCTAAAATGATAGAACACCCAAGAGATAATAAAAAAAATAGCATCTTGAGTGATGATAATAAAAAAGTATCATCTTCAGATTAGTTTGAGCTAGTTTCAAAAATCAATGTGATCATCTTCAACCTAAGCTACACAAGATCCATTTCCAAACAGTAACTCAAAATTCCCACCTCACAAACGGATCTACACAGAAAAATTCCAGAAACCCCAGAAACAACAACAAAACGAAAACCCTAAGTAGAACAACCAATTGCTCAAATCTACACACACAAAATTGGAGGATTAACACAAGACAACAAAACACCACCCGAAGCAAGTTTTCCAATTTCATGGAGAAAATTGATAGTGAGGGAAAGCTTAATCGAAACCTAATTTCTTGGAAAAATTACCAGATTCAGCAGCTTGAAATGGAATCAAATCGAAAGCTCAAAAGCAATCGAAGAATCCAAAACAGAAACAGTGAAAGCGTTTCAGATCCCTAAAATCGTTGCTTACAAGTGTGAATATGGTAAGAGCTTCTTCCACTAACAGTGAAGTGAGTTAGTGACACAGAAGAAGGGAAGAGATAACGAAGAAGACGAAGAGGTTCTCAGAAATTTGGTAGAGATAGAAAGAGAGAGAGAATAAGAACTGGAGATAGAGAGAGAGAGAGAGAAAGAGAGAGCGCGTTTGAAGAAAGCATTCACTTCTTCAGATTTCTTCTCCTTTGGTGCGTTAATCTTTGTACTAGTAGTAACTAATTTTGATTATAACCGATAATTAAAACATCATCCTTAATTAATTATTTCGATTTTTTATAACTTTTTTATTACCTTGAAAAAGACAGAACTTGTAAAAAAAAAAAATGAAAAGACAGAACTCCGATTTTGTTCTGATTTTTTTTGTGTATATATTTTGTTTACCATAATTGAAAAAAGTTTTGAAATTTTGAGTCTTGATCATTGGACTAATTAAGCTAATGAGTAGTATCTTTTTTTTTTGTTTCTTAGTTGTCGTCTATGATTGATCTAAAACGATAAAAGATTAGTAAACATTTTGAGATTAATTTGCTTGATCTATTCTATGCTAATTTTGTTGAATTTTGGTACTTTATAGTAATATTCTCAAATATGGGAAGAATATGAAATACTTCCAATTCATTAGGTGTTTGAGTGGAAAAAAATACCATACTTTGATTGATTCGAACCTAAACAAAAGTGTCATGTTTCTTCTTCTTTCTAATTGCATGATTTGATCAAGAAGAGAAATTTGAGGAAAAAAATAATCTTGATTTATGGGATAAGTTATGAATTGTTTTGTAATTTGAGAATTGTTATCTTGATTTATGCTAAGTTTTAGTTGCTGACTTTTATAATGATTTTTTTCTCAGAAGATTAGAATATGAAAACACTTCCAAATCATTGGGTGGCTTGTGAAAATAGAAAAAAAAAAGTATATGACAAGAGGACAATGATGTGTTATAACACGTCAGCTAATTGATCTTAACGGTCAGATTGGAGATAATGATGTCACGTTAGGCTTTTGTGAAACGCGTTGTTATGATTTTTATCAGTGTAAAGCACAAAAACCATAATGTATAAAATAAATCAACATCCCATGATTTTTTCATATTATCATATATAAGGTACGTGTATTATACACATATTAGTTTATGAACCAACAGATTTATGAAGATTATATTAGGTGAACATGCAATATCAAAGTATATTTTTGTGAGATATGATTCTGTTCGAATAATATAATTTCAAAAATATTTGCTCCAGACCTAAATTAAGTATTTAACCATTACATGTATTCGTCATTCTATTTATTGGTAGTTATGAGAAAAATGAAGCGTTTAAATATCGAAACATTGATTAGTTTGTGTTTTTACGTCGCATCAAATTAATGTTAGATTTTTGATGTTTCAAGAGCGTATCCGTAGGCACAATGCGTAATGGAATAATCACACACAAACTTAATTAATGTAAATCATTAGCTGTTAAAATATGATATTATAAAAATAAATAGTTAGATCATAAAAAAAAAATAGTACGATTTTGATTAAGAGTAAGATGTGTAACGCATCAACGACATTCAAATTGGATGTTTTTGCCCTTAATTTATATAATCTATTCATAAAACGATCAATGTATACGAATTGGGACATCTAGTTTATTTCTGTTTCCGGTAATGTTAATTTGAATGTATAATAATATCATTGCTTGCATGTCAATGTCATCTTCACGTGTTTATAGACGAGCATGTTAAATTAGAGAGCCTTTGAATTCGGTGGTTCCTTGCTTCGTACCGTTGACCTTTGCCTTTTCTTTCATTTTGACCTCGAGCCAGGGGACATAACTAATATTATACTATAAGAATTAACAAGTATAATGACATTGACAATGATAAATAATAATGATAATGACAAGGCCTATACTCATTTATAGTGGTGTATATATTAATATATGAACTCATGTATTAGATTACTGTTTTATTAGCAGAAGTATTTCTTTTTAAAAGCAAGTGTGAACTCATGCAACTCTTGAGTATGTAGAAACCATACAATTATAAGTAAACATATATTATAACATAAAGCTTCATAGAGACTCTGCAATTAACAAATGTTGAATTTTCCGACTTAAGTACGTATACCTAACCGTGGCCCTTTATTTCTTTTGCATTTCTCCAAATCATTTGTTTTTTCAAGTGTTGGGAGTAAGATCGTAAAGTTCTATCCGGGTTTAGTTTTTTTATTTTATTTTTAGTGTAATTTGAAATTGATTTAGTAATTCTAGATGCAAAATATTTAAAAAGTGAAAAAGGATGTAAGATTATTCGGAATATAAACCATAATAAACAAGAATCACAAATTTAAAGTATGTTTTAAAATTATTTTGCTTACAACAACACAATTTCTAAATTACCATCGTCCACATTAATGCTTATGCCAAACCGGTGACCAATTTAACTTCATCATAGTTACCATCATTAGTCCCAATAATCTCACTTTTTCCTCATCTCATTAACCACTTTCTCCACCGGCAACGTCAAATCCCTTTTATGCACATCCATTTTAAGACCAAACTTCATGAACAACGTCAATGACATCTTCTGCTCCACTCGATGTCCCGGAGCCACCGTAAGCCGATGCCGGAGCAAAATCGAAGCAGTAATTGATTTCATCTGCAAATAAGCCAAGTCTTTGCCTAGACAAATCCGTGGACCGGCATTGAACGCTACGAATTTGTATTGGTTACATTTTTCGTCCCGGCTTTCCTCTAACCATCTTTCCGGTTTAAACTCGAGACAATCTTCACCCCAAATGAATTTCATACGCCCAACCGAATATATCGAATATGTAACGTTTGATCCCGATGGAACAAATGTCCCGTCAGGTAAAACATCGTTGGCAACAACAAATTTTGAATCTTCTGGTACCGATGGATATAGCCTCAATGTTTCGGACAATGCCGCTTTTAAGTAGACCAACTGGTCAATTTCATCGAAAGTCAACGGCTCGTCGGTCCACTTCGACACATTGGTGTCACGTGTCTTGATCAGAATGGTGCAGATCTCGTTTATGATTTTTTCTTCGACTCGTGGGTTAAGACTAACCAACCAGAAGAACCAACTCATAGCAACCGATGACGTGTCACGTCCAGCTAGGATGAAATTTAACGCCACGTATTTAAGATATTTATCCGAGTAGGATTCTTTTTTCTTCATGAACCGTGACAATAGATCATCATGGCGGGATTCATCTTGTTGCTGACCTAGCAATTCGAGCTTACGTGTATTTATGATCTCTGATAAGTAATTATCCACGTGGCTGATGCTTCGGCTCATATCATCTTCCAAGCCGAGCCGAAGCCATTTTCTGATCTTCCAAATAAACTCAGGCATGATAAACCGTTGAAGAGTGGCTTCGGTGGCTCCATCAAAAGCCACCGCGAATCCGTTCTCAGGAAACTCCGGCGAGAGTGTCCGTGGATCTTTACCAAATGTTAAGCCGCAAATGTTATCGAAAGTGAGCCGTAAAAGAACATCTTGAAGATCAATCGGCTCGGCTCGACTCCTAGCTGATTCAAGAATCGGCACGAGACGGTTCTTGATGGCTCGATCAACCCAACGAGCCATGGCTTGGCGAAGGGTACGTGTAGTGAACTCCAATGCAGCGGTCTTACGTTGAAACCGCCATGTGTCACCATCTGAATTAAAGATCCCATCTCCTAACAGATCGTGGAAGACTGATTGCCAGCTAGGACCCTTGGGGTAATTATCGAACCGGGTCTTCAAGATATGCTCCAGATTCTTTGGGTCACACGTGACAGTCACGTGACCTTGTTTCTTAGCCAAGAACGGGATCGGGAATATGCACGTTTGGTACGTACCGCCGCACATGCGGAGGTTATCGGCGATGAAGTCGTGCATGCGGTGAGCATTTGTTATGAGTGCTGGAAGACTGCCCACTAAGGGCCAGACACGTGGACCTTTATATGAACGACGTAAAGAAACGAACCATATAATGTAGGTTACGATGAGGGTAAGGATGATCGCAGCCGTTGATCCATCCATTTTTTATATTTTAGTCTGGAGGTGAGAGCAGAATCTATAAGAAGAGAATTGAAGTGTGAGTGTGTGTGTGAAATGGAAGATAATCATATTAATGTTTTATAGATTAAAAAATGTGAAAATGAAATCTAAAAAGAGAAAAGAAAAGTATAAGCAATTAATAAGGCAACTAAGTTTGTTGTTGATTATTCTTCCCAACCAAAAAATTGGGGACGTATAGTTGCATTTGCATGTCATGTGTTTGTTTGTGTAGAGTTTTGTGGTTGTCATTGTGTTTATAATAACCTAATATTGTATATATTAATTCACCTACTATATCTCAACCTTTTATTTCCTCACTTATGAGTTTGTGCATAATCACCTTCCTAATTAAACACATGATTTTATTCAGGCGAAAATTGTTTAAATAAAAGTTTGTAGAGTCCTATCCTAAAATCAATTGGTTAATTATATAATGTCAAATGTTTTGATTGAGATGTTGATGGGACAAGTTGATATGGTCATAACCATATATCTATTGATATTGTGTGATAGAAAAATATATTCATACTAAGGCAACATAATGACAGCTATATATTTTGGCAACATAAATTAATGGTAACTTACAGCTTAAAGGGGCCAATGCCATTAGTGCCACTTAAGTTGGTGAGCCAAAAAACTTTATTTATAAAAAATACAGTATCAAATAAAAATAGCAATAACATGATACATGAATCATATAATTCCTACTTTCGTTTTGGCAAAATATAATTTCCACGCGTGATCCGAATAAATTATGTCGACCTATATAATATATCCTCCACAAGAACACAATAATTCAGAAAAAGGGTTAATAAGACAACATTTCGTGTTTTGATAATTGACAATAATTAACAAAATACCACAAACACATGTATGTACAGTAATCAGTAATTCTAAAATTTTATAAACAAAATTCTCAACACCTTTATAACGGAATATTTGAAGAAAAAGAAATGCAGTAAGTTTATAAATAGCACCATATAATAAGTAATCGATTATTCACAACGTTTGATAAAAAAGACATGTTTATAATTGACATAAAATCAGTAAATGCTCTAAACCATAATCTTTGTTGGCTATGAAATATGAATGATAGAGAATAAGAGAAACAATAGTGAGATTTGAGGAAAGCGGCACTTCAACTTAAAATACGGCATTAATTGGGTTTAAAAGTGGGGGTCGTTGTTTCTTTTTCAATCTTTGTATTTTCTTTTGTTTTCACATTATGAGACTCGACATATTTTAACCTATGTGTTTTTTGCTGACTAGTAGTTAACGTTGCTG